>Ga0209200_1002808_pt1 | contig 15595 bp, 12 predicted proteins | sample AD_UKC033_MetaG_FD_184406 | JGI IMG/M metagenome (GOLD analysis project Ga0209200, IMG submission 184406) | Active sludge microbial communities of municipal wastewater-treating anaerobic digesters from USA - AD_UKC033_MetaG (SPAdes) (version 2) | ecosystem: Engineered > Bioreactor > Anaerobic >...
ACGAAGAACTGCAACGCGAGCGCAGCATCGCTGCACTCAAACGCCGAGCCACCGCGCTCGGGTTCCAGATCAACCCCATCGGGGCAGCCGCATGAAAACCGCCCCGGCTAGTTTTGTTTCTTGAGAGACGGCCCCAAGTCCGCTCAAGCCCTCAGCGCCATAGCCGCTCGAACCGCGCCGGGTTGGTCGCCGTGTAGCGCACGGTGTGCTGGATGTTGCGGTGCCCGAGGTAGTCCTGGATGAGCCGGGTGTCCGCGCCCTGGTCGGCCAGGGCGAAGCCGCAGGCGTGGCGCAGCATGTGGGGGTGCGCCTCCACGGACAGCTCGGCCAGCTCCCCGTAGCGCCGGATCGCCACCCAGGCGGTCCGGCGGTTGAGCGGCGCCCGCCGCTCCGAGACGAAGAAGGTGTCGCCCGCCGGCGCGAGACGCGCCCGCTCGGTGAGCCAGGCCTTGATGGCCCGCAGCTCGTCGCCCCGAAGCGGGTGCGTCGTCGACAGCCCCTTCTTCAGCCGGACCACGTGCAGCACCCGGCTCTCGAGATCGACCTGGTGCAATTTGAGCGCGCAGGCCTCGGATACCCGTAGTCCATGACGGAACATCAAGAGGATCAGGCAGCGGTCGCGCAGCTCGGTGCGACTGCCGCGGGTGGCCGTGATCAGGCGCTCGACCTCGCGCGCGGTGAGGTGTTTGCGGTCGCTCATCGTTTTGTCCAATGTTCGGCGAAAAAACGCGGCGCAAAGCCGCGCCGTTGCTGGGGGTGGTCTGCAGACATTAGACAAAATGGTTCATTTTGTCCAACGTCAGAGGCAATCAATGTTTCGTAAGCGTCCGCCGCTCCCACCTGTGACTGCACGCCGGATTTGTTGACACTCTTGGTTTTCACCAGGAGATCATGATGAGCAAACAATCGGAGCGGGCTGCGCGCTGGCGCGAGCGGCGGACGCTTACCCATCTTTGTCTCGAATTGAGACTTGGACGCCAGCAAAACCAGACTTGTTGGGAAATCTGGGTAGATCCTCAGCGTTATCGGGCCAGTGTGGGATACAAGCCTGGGGTTGGCGCATCAACATCGTCAAAGAAATGTCTTGCATCCAAAGCCACCCCAGGATGCTCTAACACAGCGTACCCAGCAACACAGCCAAGCGGCGAGTCATTGCGCTTTAGGCTTGGCTGCGAAAAGCCAGCGACCGCATCGCGCCCATAATCCGTGGCTAGCGATCCCTTCACAGTAAGCTCGATATTCCGGGAACTTGCTCAGATGCCGCTCTTCGGTCTTGGCGCGCAGGTAGTAAATAAGGCTAACGAATCCCAAGCCCATCAGATTACGAGCCAAGTCACCAAAGCCGACCACCCCGACAAAGGGCACGGTGTGCAACCACCAGTAGATGTTCTTGCCGATGTAGCTGGGATGCTTGGTGTAGCGATAGGGTCCGTGCGCGATCAGCCCTCGGTAAGTCAGGTTGGAGAAGCGCACCCCGAAGCTGGCGGTGGATAGCCAATACAGCCCCCAACTGAACACAATCAGCGCAGCCCAGATCCAGTAGAGAGGCTGGTCCGGCGACAGCCATTGGTCCCAAGTCACGGTGTCGGCCTGTTCACGGATCGTACGCAAAACCACCCACAAAGGTGGGTAGCAGATCATGCACACCAGCCAGCCGGACCAAGTGTCGTCGGTGCTGCGCACTTCAGTTGCCAGCAACCGCGAGGTGCACAGATACCCGATGGTGGCAATGAGCAGGTCGAACGTTAGGCCAAAGGTGTATGACCAGACCACCAGCACGCCTGGGTTGAGGCCGGGGCGCAGCAGCAGCAGTTCAACAAGCATGATCTGCAGGCTGGCGTACATGACCGGAATGAACAGAGTCTTGACGGCCCAAGCCAGCAACAAGGGCTTGTGTTGCGCCCAAGACCACGGCTGCTGACCAAGGATGCCACGACCTATGCTGGCGTAGCCATCCTCGGGCTCAGGCAGCCGTTGGTCGCTCCAGCGCACAAAGGCGGGTAAAAGCAGCAGCAGTATTGGCAGGGTGAAAATGTAATCCCACAAGAATCGGCCGTATAGCGGCAAACCCAGTGCATCAAGCAACGCGCTGTAGAGCAGCGGAGCGAGTAGGCACAACGCCAAGCTGACCCGTTTGGCGCGCAGGCGTTCAGGGTTGGGCGGGCGGGGAGCTATGCGCCAGTGCGGACGCGCGTCCTTGATGGCAAGAAACAGCCCAGGTAATACCGAAAAAACAAAGAGCAGCCGAGCCCCCCACTCAACATGCGACGGGTTGCCTATGTAAAAGCCTTGGGCCGCCATCAAACCAATGGCGAAAAACAACAGCATGTAGATCGCGGAACCCATGAATTGCATCCCGAAAAACAAAGAGCGCCCGAAGGCGCTCCTTGTATGTTCCCGACTCGTAGAGCTATTTAACCACCTGAGGCAGCAGCAGCAGCAGCAGCAGCCGGATTATTCTTGGTCAGCGCGTCGATGACAGCCTTTTCCGCAGCAGCAATAGTGGTGCTTACGGTCCACGTCAGATTGGTTGTCCCAAGAGCCGGCGTGAAGGTGATGGTCTTGCCGTCAATGTCCGTTCCAATCCCGGTTCCAAGAGTCAGAACGATCACGCCATCTGTGGTCGCAACACTTGCAGTTTCCTTGGTTTTGGTGAAATCTGCGTTAGCGGGGACGCCATTGGATCCCGCGTCGCAGGTCGCCACACCCCCCGTTTCTTGGGCGCACATCCCAACGGCAGTCTTGATGCTTTCTACTGACGTAATGGCAGCGGCAACTTTCGCCTTTTTCACGTAATCCTGATACGCCGGCAGAGCCACGGCCGCCAAAATACCAATAATCGCCACCACGATCATCAGCTCGATCAGGGTAAAGCCTTTTTGCATCTGTTTCATGATTATCCCCTTCAGGACTAGAGAAAATGTCTGACGCGGGCTCATCAATGACTAGCCTGCGCCTTCCACCGCTCTCTTAGCAATGGTCATGCCAGGCGCACCTTGTGTGATCTTTCGCACGCTTACCCGCCAACGAGGTGTGCCAAACGGCCGAACAAAGTACGTAATGCCTCGCCGTGACACACCCCCCCCCGTGCCAAACTCGAACTTTGGCACACCTCCCCCTGTGCCAGGCATAGCTTTGGCGCACCCCCGCCACCACGTACGGCCCAGCGCCATCTCACCCCCACTCCGAGCCGGGGCTAAACTAGCGCCTTCCAAACAGGACAAGCGCCCCGATGGCCTACATCACCCTGAACACTGCCGCCGCTTTGACCGGCTTGAGCAAGCGTACCCTGTGGCGCCGCATTGCAGCCGGACAGCTTCACGCCCAGGGGGGCGCCGACCAAGGCGAACACGCCCGTGTCCAGCTCGATGACGTCGTCGCCCTCTCCCGTCTTCGCCTCGAGTTGGAAGACCACGCGTTGATCGTCGACGCCGATGCCGGCAAAGCAGAGGCGCAATGCGACCTAGCGCTCCTGTTCCTCATGCAAAGCCTTCCGACCGAGGCCGCGCAGTGGCTCACGGTGGCAGCAAAACAGACCTACCCCGAGGCCATGCACCAACTCGGCCGCTGCTACATCACAGGTAACGGGGTCGAGGCGAACGAAGCGGTCGGTATCGAGTGGATTTCGAGGGCGGCTGCACTCGGCCACAGCACCGCGCTGCACATGGCCCAATACCTCATGGATCCGAACCGCCCCACCATGGACGGCGCTGCGCTCGAGGCCATACTCGATGCGATTGAGCAAAGGGTGGTACTTGCCGCACTACGGAAGACGGCCCCACCGGCGTAGTCGCGCCAGAGCTCCGGCGCGAGACATTGGACAGTCGACGCCGTACTGTCCAACGGCAGGCTGCATGCACCTGCTCACAAAGCCTCACCATAGGGGGGCGAGCAGGTGTCCAGGTTGCTCATAAACCCTCACTTTTCCCCCGGCGCACAGAGATCTGAAGCCGGCGAAGATTTTTCCGCTATGAGGCTGAAGCCCTCGCCAATGCTGGATTCTTGGTGTCCAGCGCGCCTCTGCGGGGACGGATGTTTTCCCCTCGCTGAACATGCCTCGCAAACTTCCCTAAAAACCATCACCTTTCTGCTCAAAGCCGCGCCACTGCTGGGCTTGAAACGTATTCAGACCTGAAAGCTTCCCTCTTGGGGCTATCAAATCTGCAGCTTGCTCATAAACTATCACTTTGCTTCTGAAACCCGCGCCGTTGCTGAGCTTCGCCGCTGCCGATCTCCCCAAAAGTTATCACCTTTCCAGTGCGGCTCGCCCTGATGCGCTCGGTTTCGGCGCGGGCAGGCGTGCTCACAGACCAACACGTCTCCTTGCTGTCCGCGCTAGCAAGAACCTGCTGACGGGCTATTGCTTTGGCGGTGAAACCCTTGCGGCTGCTGGGATCCAGCCCCATCTGGTCTTCTCAAGATGGGCCACGCTTGCCTGATTTGCGCTCGAGCTGAAGTCTGCTCAAAGGTTGTCACCAGGCAGTCGCAGCTCGTGCAGCTTCGCCGCTGTAGATCTCCCCAAAAACTATCACCTTTCCATTTTGCGCTCGGATTGAAGCTTGCTCACCAAGCATCACCATGCGCTGAAGCCCTTGCCGTTGCTGGGTTTTGCTACGGCTTCAGCCCCGCCATGACATGCCTGACCTGGCTTCGCAGGTTCAGAAATGTCCGCCTGTCGCTTGGCGTGCAGGAAACGGTCACGAACAAGCACCCTGACGGCGGCGTCAGCCGCCCATGTTTTCTCCCCCGACGGTGAAAACGCCAGCCTTCCCGCAGCAGCGAGCGCACGAGCGAATCGACGTCCTTGCAAGTGCTGTATTTCATCTGGATTAGCGCCATCAGAGAGCGTCAGGTCCATGCGGTACCCGCATGGACCTGATCGCCGGTGGGTTACTTGCGGGGCGGGTTGTTGCCCCGGCCGCGACCCGACGGATTACCAGTCTGGCTCGGCCCGTTCTCGAGGTGGTTCATGTTCATCTCCTATGGAAGTGCCCCGGAATTTGAGGGCGAGCGGGGGCCCGAGGCGTACCCTCGCTCGCAGAGTTGATAAGTGGGATTGGACGGCGGGCTAGCTAAGGCACGCTTCGATGCGCTGCTTCAGAGCTTCCCGATCTTTGTGCCGCCAGGGCGCTGTGCCAAACTGCCCGGGCGCGGTTTCTTCGACGAGCTGGATCCGGTACCGCAAGCCATACTGGCCCCCTGGCGCGCCTCCAGTCGGCCACAGATAGAGCGCGCACCCGTCGTCTGTCACGGTGACTTCCCAGCACTGGCGGGGATAGGCCGAAAGGTGCGGCTCGAGGATCTCCTGGAGGGCGGTTCCAAGCGTCCAGGTTGCGAGAAGGTGACTGTTTCCGACTTCCCGCTCGGCTGCGAGTCTTTCGTCGGGGACCTCTTCCAGAGCTCCAGAGACGATCTGTTCCGAAATGCGCTCACCCGGCTCGCCGTTGTATTCGGTCACCTGAAGCCGAAGCCGGCGTACATCACCTGGCGTAGGAGAGCCGTCGAAGCTGGTCACGAAATTCGCGGCGGAACGCGCCCAGGTCAGCAAAGGTTCTTCCAACAAGAAGACATCACGCCAGCCAGGCTTCAGCCAGCGCAGTCCCCTCGCGTCGGGAAGGCAGCGGACAAAGTCGATCCAGGTCGTGAATCGACCGCAAAGCGGATCGATCTCGAGCCGGTACCACGGTGGGGCACGGTGCATCCGGATCCGGCCGTCGCTTCCAAAGTCCTCGAGAAGCTTGCCGACAATCTCAGGAATCAGCGTCATCACGCCGGCCGTACCGAGCACGAGCTCCGTGCGGGTGTAGATCGGGCCGCTGGCCACCACCAGCCAGTGACCGTCCACATGCGCTGGTTCCAGAATCTCGCCTTCACTCAACCCGGTGAGTTGTGACAGCTCGGCAAGCTCGCCAGGGTTGCGTGCGAGTTGCGCGGCCTCAATGCGCCTGGCCACATTGCGCGCCATCGACGCCAGCCCATCCTCGGAATCGGAACCGTCACTGCACGCTTCATTCAGCGCGCTCTTCAGGACGACGTTTTCCTGACGGAGCTGTTCAGCGAGAAGGTCGAGAATCCGATTCTCGTAGCTCCAGGTATCCGGCGGAACGGTGCCCTCCAGCTCTGCCAGTGTGACATCGAGGATCTGGGCGATGGCTTCGGCCCGCTTGCGGCTCGTTTTTCCCCGCGCCTCGATGCGCCGATAACTGGCGGTGCGCGTGTCCGGATCCTGCTTGACGAGGCCCAGACGTTTGCAGAGCTCGCTCGCCAGGTCGGCTTGAGTCAGCCCCTTGTACTCGCGCAGTTCGCGCAACCGCTCGCGATCGATCTTGAATGATGGACGACCCATATACCCTCCGTGAATGTGTCGTCATCATGCAGGAGGGTTTTTATGTTCGCTAGACTCGTAAATAGAACATAAACGTAGTTGCCTAGCACGAGGGGTGGGAGGCGTCCCTTGCTCCTTGAGAGCGAATGGCAACTCGGTGGGTGAGTGTCTGCCTCTAGAGTCGAAGCTGTTGTTCAGTTAAAGTACATTAAAAAGAACCGCAAAAACACCTTTTTTAATATTAAAAAAGGTGTAAAATAATATGTTGTGTTACGATTGAAGAGAATAAAAGAAGAAAGGGAGAGTTTTTTGTCAGCGATTCATGACTTGATCGCCCAGGTTGGGGATCCGCTTCTCCGTGAACGGCTTGCAGCAGCGTGGGACGCTGCCTTAAAGGAAAAAAAATTCGGACTTGTGTTCGAGGATCACTTGCCCGAATTGCTTCCTTTGCATGGTGCCAAACCCCGAAAAGGGGATTTGGTTTGTCCCCGGAAAGGAGCCCTTAAAGACGTTTGGCAGGTCAAGTCGGTGCAATCGGGCGTGGCCTTCTGCATCAAGCCTGCAAGTGAGGAACACCCAAGCGATCCTGTTCGGGTCGCTGCTCAGCCGGTACAGTTTCCTGTCGAGGAACTACTGGTGGTGCGTGAGTTCGGGGAGCCGATCTTCCCTGCTTTGGTGCCGGTGGATGCGGTGGCCAACGGGCCTAATGATGCGCCCTGGCACACCCTTATCGAGGCCGACAACTACCACGCGCTGCAGTTACTCGACTATCTGTACGCCGGTCAGGTGGACTGCATCTACATTGATCCGCCCTACAACACCGGTGCGCGCGACTGGAAGTACAACAACGACTACGTGGACAGTAATGACGGATGGCGTCACAGCAAGTGGCTGGCGTTCATGGAGAAGCGCTTGAAACTGGCCAAGCGATTGCTCAAACCGGACACCGGGGTGCTGATCGTCACGATTGACGAACACGAAGTCCACCACCTCGGGATGCTGCTGGAACGGGAGTTCCCTGAGGCGTGGCGTCAGTTGGTGACCATCGTCATCAATCAGAAAGGCGTCGCCCAGGGCCGTCTATCTCGTGCAGAGGAATACGCGCTGTTCTGCTTCAACCCCGGCGTGACACTGGCTGCCCACCACGACGACCTTCTGTCACCAGACCGCGGGGACTCCAAGCGTTTTCAAACACCGCGATGGGAGCGGTTGTTGCGAGGCGGTACCAACTCCAGACGGGAAGATCGCTATGGCCTGTTCTTCCCGATCACGGTTGATCCGGCGAAACGGAAGATCATCGAGATTGGCGATCCCTTGCCCCCCGATCAACAACCTGATCTGAGCAATCTGTCGGATCGCCGTACAGCGTGGCCGTTGCGTACCGATGGCACGCTCGGCAACTGGCGGGTCAGCCCGCCGACCTTGCGCCTGTTGCTGGCTAAAGGCTATGTCAAGCTGGGCGGCTTCGATGAGGCGCGGGGTACTTGGACCATTCTTTACCTCGGGCAGAAGGCCCAAAACCAGATCGAAGCCGGTTTGATTGAGGTGGTTTCGCGGGATGAAGTGACGGGCGAAGTCGCCGTACGCTACACCGAAGCCCAGCAACGCTCGATCAAAACCGTGTGGCACCGTGCCACCCACGATGCCGGCAACTATGGCTCCAGTCTGCTGCGCGGCATTCTGGGTGAAGGCGGAAAATTTTCATTCCCGAAATCCCTTTACGCCACTCGCGACGCTGTCGCCGCCGTTGTGCGTGATCGCTCTAATGCGCTGATCGTCGATTTCTTCGCAGGCAGTGGCACCACCCTGAACGCCGTCAATCTGCTCAACGCCACTGATGGCGGGCAGCGCCGGTGCATCCTGGTCACCAACAATGAAGTATCAGCGGAGGAGTCCGCCAGTCTGAGCTCCCGCGGACTGCAACCTGGCGATGCGGAATGGGAGGCGCAAGGCATCTGCCGCTCGGTGACCTGGCCGCGCAGTAAGTACACCATCATGGGCCGACGTGACGATGGTTCGGTGCTGGCAGGCGAGTACCTGACCGGCAACACGGTGGAGCGCGAGAAGCCGCGCCGCTTCACACAGATCGGCTTTATTGATCCTTCCCAGCTCGATACACCGGCCAAGAAAAAGCAGGTGATCGCGCTGATCGACGGTCTGCCGCAAACGCTGGTCAAAGACCTGTGTCCCTTCATCGTGTCGGATGATCACAAGGCTAGCGTGCTGTTCGACCCCGCTGCTGCTAACGACTGGATGGCGGCGCTGGACGGTCAAGAGCACATCGCCGACTTCTACATCGTCACCCCCACGAAACGGATATTTGACGGACTAAAGGCGCAGGTGGTCGATCTGCTCGGCCCGCTTCTGATTCCGGAAGAAGAGAGGCGCCCCATGAGCGAAGGCTTTGCAGCCAACCTGGCCTACTTCAAGCTCGATTTCCTCGAAAAGGAGCGCGTTTCGCTCCGCCGGGCGTTCCGCGAGATTGTGCCGCTGCTATGGCTCAAGGCTGGATCTGTGGGGCCGCGGCCTGAGTTGAAGCGCAGCGATCCTGAGCCCACCCTATTTGTTGCTGACGGCAGCAACTTCGTTGTGCTGCTCGATGAAACCAGAATGGGGCGGTTGAAGCAGGTCGTCGGCCGCGATGGCTTATCGTATGTATTCATCGTCACCGATGCAGATGAGTCCTTCAAGACCATGGCGCAGGAGGTGCGCGAGGTGGCGGGCAAGGCGAACCCAGGCCTGCAGGTGGTGCAGCTCTATCGCGATTACCTGCTCAATTTCATGATCAACAAGAACCAGGGCCGCGCTGCTGGTCAGGCTGGCACACAGGGAGCGCGGGCATGAAATTCACGCTGTTCGATTTTCAGAAAGATGCGCTGAGCGATCTGCGCAACGCCTTGGTGAAGGCGCGCCGCGGCGTGTCGTCGGACGATCAGCACGTAGTGTCGTTTTCGGCTGCTACGGGTAGCGGAAAGACCATCATGATGACGGCGCTCTTCGAGGCCATTCTCGACGAGCCCGACGATCAACTCGCTTGGCCGCTGGATTGGGCGCCGCAGCCCGATGCCGTGATTCTGTGGGTGTCGGACATGCCCGAGCTCAATGAGCAGACCAAGCTCAAGATCGAGAGCACGTCGGATAAGGTGTATCGAGTAAACCAACTCATCACCATCGATGCGCATTTCGATGCGCAGCGGCTGGATGGTGGGCGGATTTATTTCATCAACACGCAGAAGCTCGCTGTAAATCAGCCGCTCACTAACCGTGGCGATGGCCGCCAGTACCTGATTTGGGAAACGCTGACCAACACCGCGCGAGCGATCCCCGACCGCTTTTACGTGGTCATCGACGAAGCGCACCGCGGCATGACGTCGGGTCGTGGCGCACAAGCCGCGCAGACCTTGATGCAGCGTTTCTTGCTGGGCTACCCGGAAGTGGGTTTGGTCAAGATGCCGCTGGTGATCGGCGTCTCCGCTACGCCCAAACGCTTCCAAGATCTGATCGCTCAGGCTGAGCACACAGTGACTACGCACAAGGTTGTCGTTCCGCCCGAGGAAGTGCGCAAGTCTGGCTTGCTGAAAGACCGCATCCTGATCCACCACCCGGAAGCCACGACCACGGCCGAGATGGCCTTGCTGGAAGAGGCTGCGCGACGTTGGGCGCAGATGACACAGACCTGGGGCGCCTATTGCGAGGACGAGAATGAGAAAACCGTCTGGCCGGTGCTCGTGGTGCAGGTCGAAAACGGCAGCGATCGCGAGCTCACCAGGACCGACCTGGCGGCAGCTCTAACGGTGATCGAAAGCGCTATCGGTCGCCGCCTGCACGAAGGCGAGGTTGCTCACGCCATGCACGACACGGGCGATCTCGATGTCGGCGGGCGCCGTGTGCGCAAAGTTGAGGCTTCGCGTATCGATGCCGACAAGAGTGTCGGTGTGGTGTTTTTTAAGACCAGTCTGTCGACGGGTTGGGACTGTCCGCGTGCTGAAGTCATGATGTCTTTCCGGCGTGCAGAGGACCACACCTACATCGCCCAGTTGTTGGGCCGGATGGTCCGCACGCCGCTGGCGCGTCGCATCGAGAAGGATGCCGCGTTGAACGACGTACATCTTTTCCTGCCGTACTTCGACACTGGAGCTGTTGAAACCGTGGTGGCTTCGCTGCACAACGCAGAGGATGTCCCGCCCGCCGAAACCGGTTCCAGCCGAAAACTGGTGATATTAAAGCGGCGTGAGGGTGCCGACGACATCTTCGCTGCGCTCGATGAATTGGTGACCTACCGCGTGAACGCTGCGCGTGCGCAAAGCCCGCTGCGGCGCTACATGGCTATCTCGCGCAGCCTGACCATCGACGAGATCGACGAAGATACGTGGGATACCGCTAAGCGCCAGATAGTCGAATGGATGGGGCAGCGCATTGCCGCGATCAAAGCGGCAGGTCAGTTTGATGCTGCAGCCAAGGCTGTCACACAGGTCGACCTGCGCACCTTAGTTTTCAACAACGGCACAGGTGCCACAGCGCCTGATCCTGCCAAATACACAGTTGGTGCATCGGATGTCGATATCGACCGCTTGTTCGAGGAAGCGGGGCGAGCCTTCAGTCATGGCCTGCAAATGGAGTACTGGCGCGCCCACGCTGACCGCGATGCACTGGAAGTGAAGGTCGAGGCGATTGTCCTAGCACGCAATGCGCCCGAGGTGGCTGTGTTGGAAACGTTGGCCGACGCCGCTTTCGATGCTCTCTACGACAAGCACAAGCGCGCGATCTACAGGCTCAATGAGCAGCGCCGAACCAGGTACGAAAAGCTGCGTTTGGCGACAGCCAGGCCCAACGAGGTGCCCTGGCACATGCCCGCATCCATCGACTTCAAGCGGCTGCCGACCGATCCGCTATGGGAGCGTCACCTGTACATTGAAAGCAATGGCCAGTTCCGCGCCGAGTTGGGCAGTTGGGAAGCAGACGTGCTGCGGGAGGAGCTCAACACGCCAGAAGTCGTCGGCTGGTTGCGCAATCTGGATCGCAAGCCATGGTCACTGGAAATTCCGTATGAAACGGGTGGCGACGTTCGGCCGATGTTCCCGGATCTGGTCGTCGTACGAAAAGTAGGCGGTGACTATGTCGTCGACATCCTGGAGCCCCATGACCACAGCCTGGCGGATAACTTCGAGAAAGCGGTTGGCTTGGCCAAGTTTGCGGAAAGGCACGGTGCGCTCTTCGGCCGCATTCAACTGATACGGAAGCAATCTTCGTCTGGCGGAGAGCGCTATGTGCGGCTTGAAGTTAACAAGCAGGAAACGATCCAGGCACTTCTTCCGATCACCAGCAATCCGCTTCTAGATGCCTTGTTTGACAGACTCGGGTCATGATAAAAATTAGTGAAAAAAGTACTTAAGTGATATTATTTTAATATTAATTAAGTATTGAAAAAGGTTTTGTATGATACTTACCGTGGGCAACACCAAGGGCGGTGTCGGAAAGACCACGCTCGCCGTCAACATCGCCATCGCCCGCGCCCTCGCCGGCCGTGACGTGTGGCTGATCGACGGCGACCGCCAGGGCACCGCACAGACCGCCATCGCGATCCGCGCCGAGGCTGGCCACCAGCCAGGCATTGCCTGCGCAACCTACCCAGACGGGCCGTCGCTGCGCAGCCAGGTGCAGCAGCAGCGCACAAAGTTCGACGACATCATCATCGACGCTGGCGGGCGTGACTCGACCGCGCTCCGCGCTGCGCTGATCCTGTCCGACGTGCTCCTCGTGCCATTCCAGCCGCGCAGTTACGACGTGTGGGCGCTGGAGGATATCGCTGGGCTGATCGAAGAAGCGCGATCCGTGCGCGACGGACTGAGAGCCTATGCGGTACTCAACTGCGCTGATCCGGGCGAAGCCTCGGCCGACAACGCCGGGGCTGAAGAGGCCGTGGTTGGCGTGCCGCAGCTCGAACTCCTGCGGACGCCGATCCGGCGGCGTAAGTCCTTCGCGAATGCTGCTGGGCAAGGTTTGTCTGTGCTCGAGGCCAAGCCACTCGACCGAAAGGCGTGTGACGAGATCAACGCGCTAATGAGCGCGCTATTCTAAGTGTTTTACATATGAGCCTCTTGCAAAAGGCGCGCTGCATGGGGGATTTTTTGCGGCGGGAGGCAAAGGCGGAGGGTGCGGGCGGCCATTTCTGGCATGATGCGGTTACCAAGCCAAACATCATAACGCCCGCGCCATGAATGCTACCCAACGCGAACTGATCCTGCAACGCTGGAACGTGATTCAGCACGAACTGCTGCCCGAGTTGAAGAACGAGGTGGGCCCGCTGACGCCGAAGCTGGAGCGGGTCATCCACACCCTGGAATGGGTGCGCATCGAGGAATTCACGGCGACGACGTGGTGTGGCGTGGGGCGTCCGCCCTGTGAGCGGGCCTGGCTGGCGAACGCTTTCGTGGCCAAAGCGGTGCTGGGGCTGACCACCACGGTGGGGCTGATCGAGCGCCTGACGGTCGATCGTGCGCTGCGGCGCATCTGTGGCTTCCCGCTGTGCCGCAAGCTGCCCTCCGAAGCCACGTTCTCGCGCGCCTTCGATGAGTTTGCCGAGGGGCGTCTGGCCGAACGGGTGCATGAGGCGCTCATCAAGGAGCACCTCGGGGATGAACTGATCGGGCATCTGAGCCGCGACGCCACCGCGATCGAAGCGCGCGAGCGCCCGGCCCGCAGCGGGCGTGCGGCGGCGACACCGGCGCCTGCGGCCCAATCGTCCTTGGTCGCCGAGGAAGAAACCACCGCGCCAACGCCCCCGGTCCCGGTGAAGAAACGCGGCCGCGGCCGCCCCCGGCGCGGCGAAGTCCGGGCCCCCGCCAAGGTTTCGCCCCTCCAGCGCCAACGCCAACAGAGCCTGGCGCAGATGCTCGAGGACATCCCCACGATGTGCGACCGCGGCACCAAGTGCAATGCCCAAGGGTACAAAGTCAGCTGGAACGGCTACAAACTGCATCTGGACACCGCCGACTGTGGCGTGCCGATTGCAGCGCTGCTCTCGTCCGCCTCGATGCACGACAGCCGCGCCGCCATTCCTTTGTCGCTGATCAGCGCGCAGCGTGTCACGAGCCTCTACGACGTCATGGATGCCGCCTATTGCAGCTTCGAGTTGCATGAGCACTGCCGCAGCCTCGGCCATGTCCCCTTGATCGACCACAATCCGCGCGGCGGCCTGAAGGAGGCGTTCGAGCCTGCCGACGCGATCCGCTACAACGAACGCACCGTCGCCGAGCGCAGCAATGCGCGGCTCAAGGATGAGTTCGGCGGCAACACCGTCCGCGTCCAGGGCGGCACCAAGGTCATGGGGCACCTGATGTTCGGTGTCCTGGCGCTGTCGGCCGATCAGTTGATGCGATTGCGACAATGAAAACGCTCCGCCTGCCTTCTCACCGGACGATGCACGCACAGATGCAGGGAGCGCTTCGCGCCGGAATATCTGAAAAATGATGATTAGCTAAGTCGGAAGTCGGATCGCACCAGCCGCCGTCAAAAAACGCGTGAAAACCGCAAGTGTGGCGGCGCAGCATCCTTCAACCCGGAGTTTTGCAAGAGGCTCATATTAAAACAAATTTGTTTTAATATTAAAAAGATATGCAAAGGATGTTTATCTATGGCGATCACGAGCAAGCCTAAGGCCAAGGCGCTAGAACCCGTTTCTGACGCTGCCGCCGATGCTTTTATCAGCGGTGCGCCTGATGCACCCAAACCGCGTGGGGTTCGGAAAGGCAACAAGCAGCAGATTTCGCTGACGATCTCCCCGACGTTACTCTCTCAGGTTGATGCGCTTGCTGCGCAGATCGGTCAGACCCGCGCCGCGGTGATTAACCTCGCAATCCATCGCGCCATTGAGCACGGCCTCGAGTTCGACGGACTGGGCAAGGCCTGAGCCAACCGTCGAGACGCATCCATGATCGCCAGGATAGATAACGATTACGTTCAGGCCCTGATCGCTGGCGGGGTTGATCCGCAGAAAGCGCGCGAGATTGCGCGCAAGACGGCCGCCGATCAGAGCGCAAGCACCGGGCAGACTCCAGACCTTTTCGCCCCGGCCGCTGAGCCCAAGCCGTCGATATCCACGCCGCGCGAATCCATCGCGCCGACGCTGCTCGATGCTGCCGCCACCATCGGGACCGAGCCGCCGAGCGGCAGCGACATCGCTTACCTGCACGCCATCCTGTGCCAGGTCGGGCTTCCCCGAGGTCCGAAGGCAGTTGCGGGCCGCCAGGTATTCGAGCGCATGTGCGGCGGTGCTGCGCTTCGTGTGACCGCGGGTGCCCTGTGGGACGGTCAACAGCTCGTCCAGCAGCCGATTCCCTATGGGGCGAACCCACGCCTTGTTCTCGCCTTTCTGAACACACAGGCAGTGAAGACCCGCTCGCCGATCATCCCGGTCGGCGACAGCGTGGCCGAGTTTCTGCGAATGCTCGGCAAGGAGAGCTCCGGTGGGAAGAACGGATCCCTAACGAGCTTCAAGAAGCAAATCCAGGCGCTGGCCGCCTGTCACATGACGCTCGGTTTCAACGCCGCCGGGCGGGCCTACACCTACAACGGCCAGCCGGTGAAGCAGTTCGAGGCATGGATCCAGCCGCGGGACGAAAACCAGCGCCCGCTATGGCCAGGAGTCGTGACGTTCTCCGACGACTACTACAAGTCGCTCATCGAGCACGCCGTACCGCAGGACGTGCGCGCCATGTATGCGCTCAAGGGCTCCGCGCTGGCCATGGACGTCTACGCGATGCTCGCCGAGCGCCTGCACCGGATCAGCGGGAGACCGATCACCTTGCATTGGAAGTCGCTGCGCGAGCAGTTCGGCCAGGAGTACACCGGGATCGAGGCCGATAAGGATTTCAAGAAGGAGTTTCTGTCGTCGCTCAAGAAAGTGCTAGTGGTCTATCCGACGGCTAAGGTCGTGCCGGTAAAAGGTGGGCTTCTGCTGCATGCCTCACCTCCGCCAATAGCATATAAATCAAACAATTAAGTGATATTGAATCCCGTTTGGGATGTCCTTTGGCTGACGCATAATCGCCCCCCCCCTTCTTATACGATGGTGTCGCACCAACATCTGTTTTGCTTTTTTTCGGCGTAATGATTTCAGACCTAACTAGCTGATTTATAAAGATCCTGAATCCGTGTTGTCTTCAGCGCGTACCCGCTCCGCGAGCCCCAGCGCATGATTTTTCTGCTGCCTGACTCCCAATCTCAGCTCACCGCAGCCCCGAGCACCGTCCTTTCACGGCCCGGAGGCCC
>Ga0209200_1002812_pt1 | contig 15579 bp, 11 predicted proteins | sample AD_UKC033_MetaG_FD_184406 | JGI IMG/M metagenome (GOLD analysis project Ga0209200, IMG submission 184406) | Active sludge microbial communities of municipal wastewater-treating anaerobic digesters from USA - AD_UKC033_MetaG (SPAdes) (version 2) | ecosystem: Engineered > Bioreactor > Anaerobic >...
TGCAGATGTCGTGGGCGCCACAGTGGCTGGTGAAGGATAGTCCCGATGCTTCTCCCTGGCTGCGCATGTTCGGCAATGCGCGGCGCTGGCTGGGCTGATGAGGAGGCCATTGCGTAGAGAGGTGTGTGGCGTCGAATTTCATCGTGTAGTAAGGACTTCAGCGCGCCGCTTAGGCGGGTTTTGGTCACTGCCTGAGCCCGCTTGGCAGCGTTCGCATATTTTTGGGAGCTTTGTTTGAAGCGCACGCTATCGACACGAGATGTGAAGATCGGCATGTTCATCGCCGAGGTCGATCGTCCCTGGATCGAGACCCCGTTTCGTCTGCAGGGCTTTCTGCTTGAGAACGTTGATCAGGTGCGTGCGCTGCAGGAGTGTTGCCGCGAGGTGGTAGTTGATCATGCGCTTTCGGTTGGCGAATACCACCATAGCAGGGTGGCCGATGTGAGCGCGCGGCTGCTGGGGCGGGGCGGTTTGCCGCGCAGTCATCCCAGCGATGCCGAGTCCCGCGTCCATGCCAGCCGCTTTCTCAAGCTTGCACGCAGCTTCAAGGGCAAGATCCACACGAGGCGTGTGCCTCATGTGCCACAAGTTCGGAACGAGGACGGCTACAGCCGCCTAGAGTCCGAACTGCTTTACTCGGCGCCGATCGTCGATGACGTCTATCGTGCCCTGCGTGAAGCGCGGGTGGAGATCGACAACACTGGCGCGGTCGACGTCGCGCGCCTCGACGGCCTCGTTGGTGAGATGGCCTCCGGTGTGGAGCGCAACCCCGACGCGCTGCTTTGGCTCACCCGCCTCAAGCGGACCGACCAGTACGCCTACGACCATGCGCTCAATGTCTCTGTCCATGCAATGGTGTTCGCGCGCTTCGTCGGCCTGAGCAGCCGCCAGGTACGGCAGGTGGGGCTGGCAGGCCTGCTCCAGGACATCGGCAAGGTACAGATCGACTATGCGATCCTGAGCAAGGCGGGCCCGCTCGACGACCGGGAGTTCGAACTCGTCAAGGCGCATGTCAGCAACACGGTCGACCTGCTGCGGGCGAACGAGGATTTCGATTCCGAGGTGCTGGGGATCATCGCCGCTCACCATGAGCGCTTCGACGGCACGGGCTATCCGCGCGGCCTGGCGGGCATGCGAATTCCCTTGTCCGCCGAGATCGCCGGCATCGTCGACACCTACTGTGCGATGACCCGAGACCGGGTCTATCGCGATGCGGTATCCAGCCAGAGGGCGATGGAGACGCTCAATCAGCTGCGTGGCACCCAGTTCCGCGACGCCTTGGTCGACCAGTTGCTCCAGTGCATTGGCCTGTACCCGATCGGCACACTGGTCGAACTCAACACCGGGGAGGTGGGCGTGGTGGTCCAGCAGAACCAGGTACGCCGGCTGCAGCCCCGGGTGTTGGTGCTGCTTGCACCAGACAAGACGATCGATCGTTTTCCGCGCACGCTGGATCTCATCATGCAACCGTTGGCGCACTCCGGCGAGCCTTATCGGATCGTGCAGGCGTTGCCGCCCAACGCGCACGGTATCGACCCTACCGACTTCTTCCTGGCCTGAGCATGGATGTCCGCACCCCACCTGGTTTTCTGGCTGCCTTGTCCGAGCTTTCGGCGTGGCTGCTCGGGCACAAGTCCTCAGACTGTGGTGTCGGGGTCATTGCTTTTGCCGTCATCCCCGATCCGCTGATCCTGCGCCTGCCGTTGGAGCATGTGCGCAAGTTCGAGCGCGCACTCGAGCGCCGCCTGCTGAACAGCCTGCGGGCGCAGGATCAGCTGTTTGCCCTTGACGGCAACGAGTGGTTGATCTTGCTGCCCGCGCTGTCGAGTCCCGCCGTGCTGACCTTGGCCATGCTCAAGCTCGATCAAGCCTTTGGCCGCGAGCCGGTGCAGGTGGAGGGGCTGGACCTGCAGGTCAAGGTCGTCAGCGGTGCGGCGATGTCGCCGATCCACGGTCAGGATGCCTTTCACCTCCTGCAGTCGGCACGAATCGCCTGCCTGATGGCGCAGCGCAATGGGTCGGGCAGCCAGGTTTACGATCCGTCGATGGATCGGGTTTCGCCGCATGCGGCACGGCTCGAACGCGACTTGCGCGAGGCCTTCTTCGGTGGTAGTGCGCCCGAGCTCCATCTGCAGGCCAAGATCCACGTCGCCAGTGGCGAATGCCGCAGTGCCGAGGGCTTGCTGCGCTGGCGCGACAGCGGCGGCGAAGCCGTGCCTCCGCCCGTAGTCCTTGGGCTGATCGATCGACTCGGACTGCGCCACACCTTCAACCGCTGGTTGTTCCAGCATGCAGCGCGCACTTTGCACGGGCTGCGCATGGCCGGGCTCGACATCGAGTTGTCGATCAACCTCTCGGCCACCGATCTCTACGACGCGGAAGTCCCCGACCTGATCGAGCAGGCACTCAAGACATGGAATGTGGCTGCAGCCGCGCTCTGCCTGGAGATCACCGAAACCAGCATGCTCGAGGAGGCGGAGGGCGTTGGTGTGACCGATGTGCTCAAGCGCCTGCGCGAGCTCGGGGTGAGTCTCTCCATCGACGACTTCGGGACGGGCTTCTCCGGCATGAGCCGCCTCAAGCAACTGGCGGTGCAGGAGGTCAAGATCGACCGCAGCTTCGTCACCGATCTAGTGAGCTCCGCGCGTGACCGCGAGATTGCGGACTCCATCATCGATCTCTCCCATCGCCTTGGCCTGAAGGTGACGGCCGAGGGTGTAGAGCGTGCGGACACGGCGCGCGTGCTGGCCGAGATGAGGTGCGACTTCATCCAGGGCTTCCTGTACTCCAGGGCCTTGCCGCTTGACGAGTTCATCGCCTGGGTGCGTGCCCGAGCCGGTATCTCGGTCTGAACACGAGGCGCGATGAGCTGCGGCCTGCGGCGTATTGCCGCAGCTTGCAGCCTGCAGTGTGCGGGAACTGACTGGAATCAATTGTGGGGCAGCGCCTGCCGGTATACTCCGTTCCGTTCCAGAGCACAGACCGAATCCATCGACTCGTCATGCGGCGCCTAAATCAACCCCTCTTCGCCTGGCTCGCGATCTTCGCGATGATGATGGCGGCGCTCGCGCCCACCATCAGCCGGGCGATGGGGCCGGATGCAGATGGACGGTACCTGATCGAGGTCTGCTCGGCTGAAGGATCGGGTTGGGTCGCGGTCGGCGCAGATCAGTTCGGCATGTATTCAGTACAGGGCCCGGCTGGTGGGGACGATGGCGATCCCCTGCAGGCCTTCAAGCAGTGTCCTTACTGTGGCGCCCATGCCGGCGTGGCCTTGTTGCCGGCCCTCGCCATCGCCAAGCCAGGGGCGGACGCGACGGGCAAGTCTCACCCATGGCTTTTCTTCCACGCACCGCGTCCGCTCTTTGCATGGTCGCCGTCGCGTCCGCGTGCGCCTCCGCTACCGGCCTGAGCACTCGCCTCCCGAGTATGCGTGGGCACCGCCGTGTCACGCGTCTGGGAGGGTAGATCCCGGTTGATCCGGCGCGAGCCGATCGTCCCGCCTCAACCGTATGCCGTATGCGCCCCATTCTGGAGAATTCAGTCATGAAGAAGATTGCCCTTGCCACTCTGCTCGCCCTGAGCTCCCTCCACGCCCTCGCCGAGGTTACCGTTGCCGAGCCCTGGGTGCGTGCCACCGTGCCGCAGCAAAAGGCCACCGGCGCCTTCATGCAGCTCAAGTCCGACACCGGCGCGCGCCTCGTTGCCGCAGATTCGCCAGTGGCCGGTGTCGTCGAAATCCATGAAATGCTGATGGACAAGGATGTCATGAAGATGAACCGGATCGACGCGCTCGAGCTGCCGGCCGGTCAGGTCGTGGAACTCAAGCCCGGCGGCTACCACGTCATGCTGATGGACCTGAAGGCGCAGGTGAAGGAAGGCGAGCAGGTGCCGCTGACCATCGTCGTCGAGAACAAGGACGGCAGCCGCCAGTCCATCGAGCTGAACGCCCCTGCGCGTGCGCTCAATGCGCCGATGAAGATGCAGCACGGCAAGCACTGAGCCCGGCTCGGCGCCTCCGTGACAATGGGCTGATTTTCCCGCCGGCGTTCTGTCGCGCCCCTAGCACCTCACCTCTGTACATGAAGCCATCATCCAGGCGCCCAAGGGCGCCCGGAGGGGCGGACTCATGCCTGCGCCAGGCGCGTCCGGCACGGCTGCCCCAGATATCGAGAGCACTGAAATGAACAAAAATCTCCGCCGCCTGCCGCTTGCAGTCGCCATCTCCCTTGCACTCCCGGCGCTCGCAAGTGCCCAGGATGCCATGCTTGGCAGCGTTGTCGTCACTGCACCGCAGATGGCGCAGCCGCTTACAGTTGAAGTCGACCCGAAGGCGCCTCAGCAGCCGCTGCCCGCTAGCGATGGCGCGAGCTTGTTGAAGAACATTCCTGGCTTCTCGATCATCCGCAAAGGGGGCACGGACGGCGACCCGGTGCTGCGAGGTCTTGCCGGCTCACGACTGCCGATCCTGCTCGACGGGATGGACTTCCACGGTGGCTGCAACCACCGAATGGATCCGCCGACGGCGTACGTGTTCCCAGAGTCCTACTCCAATGTGCGCGTCATCAAGGGACCACAGACCGTGCTCTATGCCAATGGCAACGCCGCCGGTGTCGTGCTGTTCGAGAATGAGCGTGTGCCGATCTCACCGGGCGTGCGCGGCGAGGGCAGTCTTCTCGTGGGCTCGTGGAGTCGCCGTGACGTGTTTGCGAGCGGTGAGGTTGCCGGCGAGCAGGCAGCGCTGAAGGCCACGATCACACATGCCGAGTCCGGCAACTACGAGGACGGCGACGGCACCGAGATCCACTCGCGCTTCAAACGCCAGAGTGCCACGCTTGTCGGCAGCTACGAGCTGGATCGCGATACCCGGATCGATCTGGACGGTATCGTCAGTCGCGGCAAAGCGGCCTATGCCGATCGCGCCATGGACGGCAGCAAGTTCGACCGCGAGAGCTATGGCATGACTTTCCGCAAACAGGATCTGTCGCCAGTGGTCAAGGCGGTAAACCTGCGGCTTTACCACAGCTATATCGACCACGTGATGGACAACTACTCGATGCGTGACACCGCCTCGTGTGTTGGGGGCGCGGCGACCGGATGCGCGGCGATGAATCCCGACCGTGAGACGGACGGTGCGCGCGTATCGGTCGACCTTGCGCTCGGCGCACGTAACCAGCTCACCCTCGGAGCAGACTGGCGACGCGATGAGCACACCACTCGTCATCAGCGGGGTGCCAGCGCAGCCGCAGCAGATACCTACAAGACCAGAGACCGTCTGACCGATTACAAGAGCCGGTTCGCCGGCGTATTCGGCGAGCTGACCCACGAATTGAGCGACAACCAGCGCTTGATCGGTGGATTGCGCCTGGATGACTGGAAAGCCGATCGTACGTTCATTGGCATGGGGGCAGTCGCCAGTGCCCCGGGTACAGCGCAAGGTCGGGCCAGCGAGACGCTCAGGAGCGGCTTCCTGCGCTATGAGCAGGACCTCAGCAGCCCGGCAACGGTCTACGTCGGCTATGGCATGAACCAGCGCCCGATGGATTACTGGGAGGCCAATCTCTACGAGGGCATTCAGGCTAACACCAGCGGCCTGAGGCCCGAGACCACGCATCAGCTCGATGCCGGGCTGATGTGGAAGAGCGAACGCTTGCAAGGCTCGCTGTCGGCCTTCTATGCCAAGGTCGATGACTACATCCTCCTCTACAGCGGACCCGGTGTCGGTACTGCGGGTGGGCCGATGGGAGCGGGCACCATGCCTGGCGGCGCTGGTTGCCTGACCGCCAGCGGGCTGTCGAATTCACGCAATCACCAGCTCAACTCGTGCCTTGCCAGCGGCAACGTCGACGCGACGCGCTATGGCGCCGAGGCTGACATCGCCTACCGAATGACGGATGCGCTGACTCTGCGAGGCAGCCTCGCATACGTGCGTGCCACCAATGACACCATGAATGTTCCGCTCGCACAGACGCCGCCGCTCGAGGCCAAGATCGGTGCGGATTACACACTTGGTGCATGGGGCGTCGGCGGCGTGATTCGCGCGGTTGCCAGACAGGATCGCATTCATGCCCGATACGGAAATATCGCCGGCGTTGACCGTGGGACGACGACACCTGGCTTCGCGACCTTGTCACTGAACGGCAGCTATGCATTGAGCAAGCAGGCGAGGATTAGCTTCGGTGTCGATAACCTGTTCGATAGAACCTATGCCGAGCATCTGAGCAAGGGCGATGCGACGATCCTCGGCTATACGAATGCAGTTGGTGACCGCGTCAACGAGCCTGGCCGTACCTTCTGGCTCAAGGCGCAGGTGGCCCTGGACTGAGATGGCTAGCTCCCTGTCTCTCCCCGAGCATGTTCGGACTGCGTGCGGTGTGGGGGGGATTTTAATGCCATGGTTATATTGAGAGCACTGAAATGAACAAAAATCTCCGCCGCCTGCCGCTTGCAGTCGCCATCTCCCTTGCACTCCCGGCGCTCGCGAGCGCCCAGGATGCCATGCTTGGCAGCGTTGTCGTCACTGCACCCGTGACCGAGGCCCCGCTTACCGTCACTACTGATCCGAAGGCGCCGCGCCAGCCGCTGCCTGCGCACGACGGCGCCGACTACCTCAAGGCCATCCCGGGCTTCTCCGTCATCCGCAAGGGCGGGGCGGATGGCGACCCCGTCCTGCGCGGCATGTCGGGGTCGCGTCTCGGAATCGTGCAGGATGGATATGAGGTGCATGGTGGGTGTGGCGGCCGTATGGATCCGCCGACAGCCTATGTGTACCCGGAGTCCTTCGATCGCGTGACGGTGCTGAAAGGGCCGCAGACCGTGCTCTACGGATCAGGCAACTCGGCCGGCATCGTGCTTTTCGAGCGCGACAATCCGCGCCTGGCTGAGGCCGGCTGGCGCGCCAACGGCAGTCTCACGGTGGGCAGCTGGGGGCGCAACGACCAAGTCTTCGATGCCAAGGCAGGCAACCCCGACTTCTTCGCGCGCATCGGTGCGACGCGCTCGGACAGCAACAACTACAAGGACGGCAGTGGCCGAGAGGTGCATTCGTCCTACACGCGCTGGAGTACCGATGCCGCGCTTGGATGGACGCCCGACGACGATACGCTCCTTGAACTGGCCTTCGGGCGCAGCGATGGTGAGGCCGCCTACGCAGACCGTGGCATGGACGGCTCGAAGTTCGCACGCGAGCATGTGAACCTCAAGCTGGACAAGCGCAAGCTCTCGCCGCTGGTGAGCCGTGTCGAAGCGCAGCTGTTCTACAGCTACATCGACCACGTCATGGACAACTACAGCCTGCGCCGGCCCATGGCGACGCGCAATGTCAGCAACCCCGACCGCGAGACCTGGGGCGCGCGGGCAGCGCTCACATTGACACCGTCCGACAATGTCGAACTGGTGCTGGGCGCCGATCTCAAGGATGACACCCATACCGGTCGCATGGTGTCGGTCGCTGCGCCAGCCTTCCCTGATCGCAATGCGGTAGCGCGCACGAAGGACTACAGTTTCGAGCGCCACGGCGTGTTCGGGGAGGTGCGCTACAGCTTTGATGACGATAGCCGGCTCATTGGCGGCGTGCGTGCCGACCGCCACGAAGTGCGCAAGCACAGCGTTTCGCGAGACCAGGCAGATACCCTCGGCTCGGGCTTCGTCCGCTACGAGGCGGCATTCGATGAAGGGCGTGGCACATGGTATGCCGGCCTCGGGCATGCGAGCCGCTTCCCCGACTTCTGGGAGTACATGCGTGCGTCTGGCGCAGGGGGTACCCGGACATTCGATACCCTGCAGCCCGAAAAGACCACCCAGCTCGATATCGGTGCGCTGTGGGCTGCGGGCGATCTGGCAGGGTCGGTTTCCGGCTTCTACGGCAAGATCGATGACCACATCCTGATCAAATGGATGCCGGCGCCAGTGGCCGTGCGCAACGTCGATGCCACGGTGTATGGGCTGGAGGGTGACCTCACCTGGCGCTTCGCCTCCAACTGGAAGGCAGTCGGTACGCTTGCGTGGGTGCGGGGTACGAACGATACCGACAACAAGGCGCTTGCGCAGCAACCGCCCCTGGAGGGCCGCGTGAGCGTGGACTACGATGACGGTCGCTTCTCGTACGGGGCGATGGTGCGCCTGGTGGCCAAGCAGGATCGCGTCCACATCGGCTACGGTGGCATCGTTGCCAATGGTGCGGATACCGGCACTACGCCGGGCTTCGCGACCCTGTCGCTCAATGCGGGCTGGCGTCACAGCAAGCATGTGCTGATGACTGCGGGTATCGACAACGTGTTCGATCGCACCTATCGCGAACATCTGTCCAAGAGCGGTGCGGCAATTCCGGGCTACATCGCTCCGAGCGGCGCGCCGATCAACGAGCCTGGCCGTACCTTCTGGCTCAAGGCGCAGGTGGCGCTGGACTGAACCCCGAACCGGCCCCGAGCGTCGCCTGAGGTGGGATGCAGTGTGTAGGCTGCAGCGCGTCCCTCGCAATCGGTGTTCGGGGCGGAGGATCGACCAGATGCAGTTGTCGTTGCCGCATGCAAGTTGCCCGCAGCCTGAGTCTAACCGGATAGCCGATGCAACTGCCGCAGGGCTCGTCTTCCATCAGCGTGGGGCCGAGATCTATTGCGGCGGGCAGACTGGCGAAGCCTGGCGCATACAGCAGGGATCAGTGCGCCTAGATCTTCATTCAGGGGACCAGACCCGCTTTGCAGGGGTTGCGCTCGCGGGTGACCTTATCGGGGTTGAGGTCTTGCTGTTCGGTATCTATTCCTATTCTGCGCGGGCGCTGTCCGAAGTCATCCTCGAGCGATGGTCAGATCCCGTAGAGCAGATGAGTGCGCCCAAGCTGTTACACCTGGTGCATGGCATGGAACGGCGCTCCGCAGACTCGGTTGCTTTGCGAAGTGGGGCAGCGGAGACCCGGATCGCACGGTTGCTCGGCCTGATGGGCCGCGGTTTGGGTTTGGGGAAGGCTCGCGTGCGGGTTGCACTGCCGACGCTGCGCGACATTGCCGATATCACCGGGCTGACCATCGAGACGGTGTCGCGAACCTTGAAGAGCCTGCGCCATGCGGGGCGCCTCGAGATGGTCGGCGAGCGGCGCACGCGCGAGGTCTGGGTGCAGGCGGGCGATGGCGAGCCCGCACTGGGCGATGTGCTCGCTGGCCGCGATGATCCGCGATGATCGCTGTGGTCGTGCGATCTCATGCTGTTTGCTTCGACTCGGTCTTAGCGGGCGCGCATGATCGTTAGGGTCGCCCGCACGCGCTTTCTCGCAGGCTTGAGTGCCTTGCTACTGGCACTCGGCGCTGTCATGCCGCAACTGCTGCACCTGACCGGTGAGTCGGTCTGGGCCGAACTGTGTACCACACGTGGCGTCGAGCGCGTTGCTATCGACCGAGATGGCAACCCGATCGATGAGGATGGCGCTTCGCCTCTGTCCTGTCCCATTTGCACTGTTGGTGCCAAGGCATGGGCAATCCCAACTGGTGCTCTGGTGGGCCTCGTCGGGCCGCTCGGCTACAGGGCTTTCGCTCTGCCCGATCTGGCTGAGGCGCACCTGCTGCGCATCACTTTCCTGGCCGCATTTCCACGCGCCCCTCCTCACTCTATCTGATCCCTTCTCCCACTCGTATCGCATCCGGCGCTGCCTTGTGCCGGGTGCATTTCGGCTTGTCGAACGACACGGCCTATTTGCCGCGTTCTGCGTCGTGTTGGTACGGCGTGATCGAGCCCCAATTCGCCATCGCCCTTGGCGAGAGGGTTGCGTGGCGACAGAACAGGAAGGAATTCGGATGAGAAACATTGTCTTCGGTACGGGCTCGCTATGCGCCCTGCTCGCTGGTGGTGCAGCCTTCGCGGATCAGACGTCCGTGAGGACGCTTGACCAGATCATCGTGACGGCTACGGGACAGGCGTCCGCCGTGCGGGATGTGCAGGCGAGCGTTGATGTGGTGGAGCGCGACCGGCTTGAGCGCTATGGAGACACGAGCGTAGGGCAGAGTCTCAAGCATGTGCTTGGCGTCAGTGCTTCGAGTTCGGGGGCTACTGGGGACCTCTCACTGCGGGGCTTCAATCGCAACCACACCCTGATCCTGGTGGACGGTTTTCGCCGCACCAACAACTATGGTAGCAACAACATTTCCCAGGTTGGCTTTTTCGACATTGAGCGAATCGAGATTGTTCGTGGGCCCTTGTCGTCGCTGTACGGTTCGGATGCACTCGGTGGTGTGGTCAATGTCATCACCCGTCATCCGGGTGAGGGGGCGGGCACTCAGGCACTCGTCAGGGTCGGTTCAACGGACGGGGGCCGCGAGTCGATTGCGAGCGGGATCAACCACCGTACAGGCGATACGGTGCTCGGTCACAGCTTCACGATCGAGCAGAACCTGCGTGGGAGGCTTCGCCATCCGGATTCGGCCAGCGACGACTACGGCCGGCTCAACAACTGGTCGGGTAGTTACCGGGGGCGCTGGACGCCCGATGCTATGCATAGCCTGGGTTGGGCGGTGGAGGTCTTCGATCGAGACAGCGAGGCGAAGGCAACTGGTGCCGGCGGTTCGCATGTCCGTTATGAGAAGGAGACCCGTCACTTTGGCAGCCTCGATTATCGAGGTGCGATCGCCGATGGCGAACTCGTGGTCCGAGCCAGTTCGGGCCGGAGCAAGGGCTCCACGAATCGCAGCCATCCCGCAGTGGAGACGACAGATTTTCGTCAACTCCAGGCTGACGCTGTTTATCACTTCGAGCCAGGCACAACACACTTTGGCTCAGTCGGTATCGGCGGCACGCGCGATGTACTCGACGTCAGCATCAACAGTCGGAAGGCCAGCCGCAACAACCTTTTCGTTCTTCTTCAGGATCAGTGGCAGATCACCGATCACTGGCAACTCGTTGCGGGTGTTCGCCATGATCGGTTTGACGACTTCGGCGGCACCTCGAATCCGCGATTGTCGCTTGGGTGGCTAGATGGCACCTGGAGTGCCCGATTGGGATATGGCTCGGCGTTTCGCGCGCCCTCACTCCTCGAGCAGTATTCCCGCTTTACCCGCGGACGACTGCTCATTCGCGGCAATCCGGAACTCAAGCCAGAAGAGAGCAAGACCTGGGAGGCAATGTTGCGCAGGGAGTTTGGTGCTGGATACGTCGAGCTTACCCTGCACCGAAACCGGGTGCACGAGCTGATTGAATCTTTCACCACCACCGAGATGGCGGGTCCGTTGCGTGTAGTCGAATACCGCAATATCGGTCGTGCCAAGATCGATGGTGCAGAGTTTATCGCACGCTGGCCGTTGAGCCACGGGTGGTCGGTCATCGGCAGCGCCGAGATGTTGCGGGCAACAAACGCCGATACCGGTGATCGACTGAGTGGGCGCGCCAGACAGACCTGGCGGTTGGAAGCGCTCTACGAGCGGGGTGCCTGGGGTATGAGCGCGCGAGCCCGTCATATGCGTGACTATCTGGCAGTGGGTATCGATGCGCCGCGCGGTGCGCTTCCTTACAACTCAAACCTGACCGTGGCTGACCTGGGCGTGCAGTACCAGCATCGAAAGGGACTGGTGCTGACGGCAGGTGTGGATAACCTTTTCGATCGCCGCGATCCCGACAACTTCTCGGTCACATCGACGGGGACGCAGCGCAACGATCCGGATGCGCGGTACTTCCACCTCGGTGCGCGGGTCGCGTTCTGACGCCACCCGGCAATGGAGAAGCGATATGAATCGAGTGATCCCGATCGCGCGCGCGCCCGCTCCCGCCGTGGCGACCCGCGTGGCTAACGTGCTGACCCGCTGGCCGCTACTGGGGTGGTTGCTGCGCCGCGGCTACCTGATGACCGGCTTGCGGGTGCTCTCGCTGCTGCTGTTCACGGTTGGCGTGGCAACTGCCTTCGTTACCGAGGATGCACGGGTAGGTCTGGCTACCCTGCTAATGTGGGGCGTCTTCTGGCCCTTGCTGACAAGTGTTGTCACGCCCACTTTGGGTAATGCCTACTGCGCCATCTGCCCGCACGGATTCGTGGGCAAGTGGCTGAGCCGGCGGGGCTTGCGCAGACCTTTCCCCAAGCGGCTCCAGGGGGTGTGGCTTGGTCTTGTCATCATCGTACTCGCCTACTGGGTGGTGGCCTATGCGATGCCTGGCGCGCTGTCAGCGTCGACGCGCACTACGGCTTGGTATTTCCTGATCTTCTCCGTCATCGCCTTTGCCACCTTCTTCGTGTTCAAGGACATGGCGTGGTGCAAGCATGCCTGTCCACTGGGACGCGTGTTGGCGACGCACGGCAAGGTCGGGGTGCTGCAGATCCTCACCGAAGCGGAGGACTGCAAGAGTTGTCGGACTTTTGAGTGTGCAAAAGCATGCAGCTATCACCTGTCGCCGTTCCGCTTCGAGTCGCGCAACAACATGGATGCGTGCACCCTGTGTACGGACTGCATCACCGAATGCGATAGCGCTCACTTGGTCGTCCGGCGCCCCGGGGCAGCCCTGACATTGCCGGTGACTGGCCAGGATAGACACGAAATGTGGGTGTTCCTGGTGATCCTTGGGGTAGCGGGTGTGGGTATCCAATTCTTGCACGGTCTGCAGCACACGCCGCTCAAACCCTACCTGCCCTGGGTATTGGCTGGCGAATGGGTGCATGCGAGGGGCGCAGTTGATGCAAAGGTGTTCGATATCGGACGTTTTCTTGCACTCGCACTGGGGCTTGGGTTAACGCTGCTCGTCGGTACGTGGGCCTACGCGCGGGCGGCGCGAGCGGCTGGGGTCTCATGGCGTACCGCAGCCAATGGGCTCGCGCTTGCGCTGGCCCCGCTGGCGATCATCGGCTTGATTCCGCACGCGGTGACCACTTTCGCGACTCGCAATGCGCATGTCCTTGGCAATGAGTTGGGTGCCCTGTTCGGGGTGCACTTGTCCTTCCCTGCGCTTGCAGAGCGCGGGGATGCGTGGCTCGGCTGGCTCAACGTGCTGCCCTATGCTGCGCTGGTGTGGACTCTTTGGCTTGTCTGGATCCGGGTTGAGGTGCTCGCCATGCAGGCGGGCTGCGGTCGCATGCGGCTGTGGCTGTATGGCAGTGCGCCTGCTCTTCTTTATGCGTTCGTGCTCGTCATTAAACTTGCCGCTTTGGTGTTGATGCCGGGGGCCGAGCACACTCATTAGACGCCTGGTACGCAGACGGGGCGTCCCCAGCGGCAGATTGCCGGGGACGCCCCGTTTAGGTCTGCGCAAGCAGCAGGATTACTTCTTGCGCATCGGCGGCAGGTCGGTACAACTGCCATGGGCCACTTCGGCCGCCATGCCCACCGTCTCGCCCAGGGTCGGGTGCGGGTGGATGGTCTTGCCGATGTCGACCGCATCCGCACCCATCTCGATGGCCAGGCAGACCTCGCCGATCATGTCGCCGGCCGACGGCCCGACGATGGTGCCGCCGATCACGCGGTGGGTCTCGGCGTCGAAGATCAGCTTGGTGAAGCCGTAGTCGGCGCCGTTGGCGATGGCCCGGCCGGACGCCGCCCATGGGAACTTGGCGGTGTCGACCTTCTTGCCTTCGGCCTTGGCCTGCGCCTCGGTGTAGCCGACCCAGGCCACTTCCGGATGAGTGTAGGCCACGCCCGGGATCACGGTGGCGTCGAAGGCCGCCTTGTGGCCAGCGGCCACTTCGGCCGCGACGTGCGCCTCATGCACCGCCTTGTGGGCGAGCATGGGCTGGCCGACGATGTCGCCGATGGCGAAGATGTGCGGCACGTTGGTGCGCATCTGCGCATCCACCGGGATGAAGCCGCGCTCGCCGACGATCACGCCCGCCTTGTCGGCGCCGATCTTCTTGCCGTTGGGCGCACGGCCCGCCGACTGCAGGATCATGTCGTAGCGCACCGGCTCCGCAGGGGCGCCTTCGCCTTCGAACTTGACCCACAGACCGTCGTCCTTCGCCTCGACGGCGACGGTCTTGGTCTTGAGCATGATCTTGTCGAAGCGGTGGGCGTTCTGCTTCTCCCACACCTTCACCGCGTCGCGGTCCGGACCCTGCATCAGGCCGTCCATCATCTCGACCACGTCGATGCGCGCACCGAGCGTCGAGTACACCGTGGCCATCTCCAGGCCGATGATGCCGCCACCGATGACCAGCATCTTGCCCGGCACCTGGCGCAGTTCCAGCGCGCCGGTGGAGTCGACAATGCGCGGGTCCTTCGGGATGAAGGGCAGGTGCACCGCGGCCGAACCGGCAGCGATGATGCACTGCTTGAACTTCACCACCTTCTTGGCGCCGGTCTTGTCCTGGCTGGTGCCGGTGGTTTCCTCGACTTCGAGGTGATGTGGGTCGAGGAAATGGCCGTAGCCGCGGATCACATCCACCTTGCGTGCCTTGGCCATGCCGGCCAGGCCGCCGGTGAGCTTGCCGATGACGCCGTCCTTGTGCTTGCGCAGCGCGTCGACATCGACCGACGGCTTGGCGAAGCTGATGCCGGCGCTGTGAACATGCTCGGCCTCCTCGATCACCGCGGCGACGTGCAGCAGGGCCTTGGAAGGGATGCAGCCGACGTTCAGGCACACGCCGCCGAGGCTGGCGTAGCGCTCGATGATCGCGGTCTTGAGGCCGAGGTCGGCAGCGCGGAAGGCCGCCGAGTAGCCGCCCGGGCCGGCGCCGAGCACGACCATGTCGTACTCGGCATCGGCCGCGCCGCCGTGCGAGGCAGCGCTCGGTGCCGCAGCGACGGCAGCAGCCCCCCCTGTGGGAGCGGCGCCAGCCGCGAGCTTCTGCTCGGCGGCAGCGCTTGCGGGGGCTTCCGAAAGGCTCGCGGCTGGCGCCGCGCCTACAGCGGAGGCGGCCTCGACCTTCAGCAGCACCGCGCCTTCGGCAACCTTGTCGCCAACATTGACCAGCACTTCCTTGACCACGCCGGCAGCCGAGGACGGTACGTCCATCGTTGCCTTGTCGGATTCGAGTGTGCAGATGGCGTCATCGACCTTGATGCTGTCACCGACTTTGACGAACAGCTCGATCACCGGTACGGAATCGAAATCGCCGATGTCCGGAACCTTCACTTCAACTAGGCTCATGGCGATCTCCTTACAGCATCACGCGGCGGAAATCCGCCAGCAGTTGCGCGAGGTACACGTTGAAGCGGGTGGCCAGCGCGCCGTCGATGACACGGTGGTCTGCGGTCAGCGACATCGGCAAGGTCAGGCGCGGCACGAAAGCCTTGCCGTCCCAAACCGGCTTCATCACCGACTTGTTGACGCCCAGGATGGCGACTTCGGGCGCATTGACGATCGGCGCGAAGTAGGTGCCACCGATGCCGCCCAGCGAGCTGATCGTGAAGCAGGCGCCCGACATGTCGGCGGGCTTGAGCTTGCCGTCACGCGCAGCCTTGGCCAGCGCGCCGGTTTCGGCGGCGATCTCGAACACGCTCTTCTTGTCGGCGTCCTTCACCACCGGCACGACCAGGCCGTTGGGGGTGTCTGCCGCGAAGGCGATGTTGAAGTACTTCTTGTAGACCAGGTTGTCGCCATCGAGGCTGGTGTTGAACTCGGGGAACTCCTGCAGCGCGCGCACCGAGGCCTTGATGATGAAGGCGAGCATGGTGAGCTTCT
>Ga0209200_1002820_pt1 | contig 15551 bp, 13 predicted proteins | sample AD_UKC033_MetaG_FD_184406 | JGI IMG/M metagenome (GOLD analysis project Ga0209200, IMG submission 184406) | Active sludge microbial communities of municipal wastewater-treating anaerobic digesters from USA - AD_UKC033_MetaG (SPAdes) (version 2) | ecosystem: Engineered > Bioreactor > Anaerobic >...
CATAGGAAGGTATTGGCAAAAAAGGGGCAGAAGTGCTAAATTCAACATTCGTACTTCTATTAACATTTGTGGTTTATTGAACATTTGTACCTTAAATGCCCCTTCTTCGCCAATACCCAGACCGTTACCACCAATGCTAAAAAGACAGACGACACAGCAAGACAATGACTGAAAATGGACTCGACATACAGACCATATCGACCAAGCGGACAGACTTTCAAGCTGACCGTGTTATGCTATTTGGACAGGTGACAGAAAAAGAAGAAAAAGCCCACCCTTCGCATTTTTTAAAATTTCTTTTAGCCAGCCGCACAAACGGCACATTTGGTTTTGCCCGACACAAAAGCCAACGCTTCGCAAAACCAAAAGAGCCGTTTTTTGCCAACGCACCGACAATAATCCGTATTTTGCAATAATGTATTTGAATGAATAAATGATAGATAAAAAGACACTTTCTGAACGTGATATATGCACAAAGTTTATTACTCCTGCGGTTGAAAAATCGGGCTGGAATAAACTGACTCAGCTATTAGAAGAGGTTTCATTCACGGACGGAAAAATTTATGTTAGAGGTAAACTGACAGCAAGAGGAAATCAAAAACGTGCTGACTACATTCTGTATTACAAACCCAACATTCCTATTGCAATCATTGAAGCTAAGGACAACAAACATTCTGTTAGAGCTGGTATTCAACAGGCTTTAGACTATGCTCAAATACTTGACATTCCTTGTGTGTTCAGTAGCAACGGTGACGGCTTTTTATTTCACGACCGCACAGCAACAGACGGAAATATTGAAACTGAAATTGGTTTAGACGACTTCCCTACTCCGCAACAACTTTGGGAGAAATACAAAAAATACAAAGGCATCACGACAGAAACGGCTGAAAAGATTGCTTCGCAAGACTATTATTTTGACGGCACAAACCGCAAACCGAGATACTACCAACAAATTGCAGTAAACAGAACAGTTGAAGCCATTGCCAAAGGACAAGACAGAATACTGCTTGTAATGGCAACTGGAACTGGAAAGACATACACCGCTTTTCAAATCATTCACCGACTTTGGAAAAGCGGAGCAAAAAAACGAATTCTGTTTTTGGCTGACCGAAACGCTTTAATTGACCAAACTCGAAGAGGCGACTTCAAGCATTTTAAAGATAAAATGACGGTGGTAAAGCACCGCCAAATTGATAAAAGCTATGAAATCTATTTGGCCTTGTATCAAGGATTATCAGGTTCAGACGAAGATGCAAATGTTTACAAACAGTTTTCGTCTGACTTTTTTGACTTGATTGTTATTGATGAGTGCCACAGAGGAAGTGCCAAAGAAGACAGCAGTTGGAGAGAAATTTTATCCTATTTCAAAAATGCAACGCATATTGGTTTAACAGCCACACCAAAGGAAACCAAAGAAACTAGCAACACAGAATATTTTGGCGACCCTGTTTATACTTATTCTTTGAAACAAGGTATTGACGATGGTTTCCTTGCTCCTTATCGTGTGGTTAGAATTGGTTTAAATGTAGATGCCGAAGGTTGGCGACCAGACCAAGGCAAAACCGACAAAGACGGAAACATTGTTGAAGATAGAATATACAACCGTAAGGACTTTGACCGCAATTTGGTTATTGAAGAACGAACAGAACTGGTTGCAAAAAAGCTAACTGAGTTTTTGAAAGGTTACGACCGCTTTGCAAAAACGATTGTGTTTTGTGTGGACATTGACCACGCTGAACGTATGCGAACAGCATTAGCCAAACAAAATGCTGACTTGGTTGCAGAGAATTACAAATACGTAATGCAAATAACTGGCGACAATGACGAAGGAAAACGAGAGTTAGACAACTTCATCAACCCCGAAGAAAAATATCCTGTTATTGCCACTACCTCTGAATTGATGACTACTGGTGTAGATGCACAGACTTGTAAAGTAATTGTGTTGGATGCCAATATCAATTCAATGACCAAGTTCAAACAAATTATTGGTAGAGGAACAAGAATAAATGAGGAATACGGCAAAATGTATTTCACCATTCTTGATTTTAGAAATGCCACCGATTTGTTTGCCGATAAAGATTTTGATGGCGACCCAATTCGAGTTAAACCAGTTTCGCAAGACGAAGATTTATCACTTGTTGTAATTGAGGAAGAAGAAAACACTGTAACAGTTTTAGATGAAGCAACAGGAGAAGAAATCAAATTTGAAAAGGCAACTATTCGCTATCCTGATGGTTCGAAATTAGGAGGCAATTGGATAGCCAAAGAGCCAAACCAACAAAGAGAAAAGGTTTTTGTAAATGGTGTTGATGTTTCTGTTTTGGTAAGCCGTGAAATGTATTTTGACCAGCACGGAAAACCAATTACCACCAGTTTAAAAGACCACACCAAAGAAATCATCAAAGAAAAGTTTGCTTCGCTTGACGACTTCTTAAATAAATGGAACACCACAGACCGCAAAGAAGCCATCATTGCCGAATTGCAAGAACAAGGCGTAATGGTGGAAGCCTTGTATGATGCCGTAAACAAAGAAGTTGATTTGTTTGACTTGATTTGCCACGTTGCGTTTGACCAACCACCATTGACTCGAAAAGAAAGAGCCAACAACGTAAAGAAGCGGAACTACTTTACCAAGTATGGCGAACAAGCGAAAAAAGTATTGGAAGCATTGTTAGATAAATATGCTGATGAAGGCATTACCAATATTGAAAGCATTGAAGTATTGAGAGTAAATCCGTTTGATGAATTTGGTTCACCGCTTGAAATCATCAACGAGTTTGGTAGCAAAGAAAAGTATTTGCAAGCCGTTAAGGAATTAGAAATTGAACTTTATAAAACAGCGTAAGACAGAATGAGCAATATTGGAGGCATAGTAAAAAGTATTCAAAACATAATGTGGCAAGACACAGGCTTAAATGGCGATGCACAACGCATTGAACAATTGGGCTGGATGCTTTTTCTAAAAATATTTTCGGATAAAGACAAAGAATTAGAGTTACTTGATGACACGTACAAATCTCCTATTCCCGATAAATTTCATTGGGTAAAAGAAAAAGGCAATTGGGCAGGTGATGATGAAGGAATGACTGGTGATGAATTGCTGAATTTTGTTGACCGTGAATTATTTCCTGCACTTCGAAATTTAGATTTAAGCACTGGCAACCAACGTGCAGTAATTGTTCGTGAAGTATTTGAAGGCAATAACAACTATATGAAAAGCGGCATCAACATTCGTAAGGTGTTGAACAAGCTGAATGAAATTGATTTTAACATTGCCAAAGACCGCCACGCATTTGGCGAATTGTACGAAACCATTTTAAAGGAATTGCAAAGTGCCGGAAAAAGCGGTGAGTTTTATACTCCCAGAGCCATTACGCAATTCATTACAGAAATGATAAATCCGCAATTGGGTGAAAAAGTGCTTGACCCTGCTTGTGGAACAGGTGGCTACTTGACTTGTGCTATTGAGCATTTAAAGAAACAAGCCAAGAATGTAAAAGATAGAAAAAGCATTGAAGAAAACATTGCAGGTTGGGAATACAAACCTTTGCCTTATTTGTTGGCAACAACCAATTTGATTTTACACGACATCGAAATTCCAAACATCAAATTTGGTGATGCTTTAGACCAACCGTTGAGTAACTACACCGAAAAGCACCGCGTAAATGTAATATTGGCAAATCCGCCATTTGGTGGTATTGTAGCCAACAACAACGAAACCAATTTTCCGCAAACTTTCCGTACGAAAGAAAGTGCCGACTTGTTTTTAATCTTGATGATTCATTTGCTAAAGCAAAACGGAAGAGCAGGCATTGTTTTGCCTGATGGCAGTTTAACGGGCGATGGCGTAAAACAACGTATTCGCCAAAAACTATTGGAAGATTGCAACCTGCACACCATTATTCGTTTGCCAAATTCTGTTTTTCAACCTTATGCAACGGTGGCTACCAACTTATTGTTTTTCGACAAAGGCAAACCCACCAAAGACATTTGGTTTTACGAACACCGTATGCCCGAAGATTACAAAGCATACAGCAAAACAAGACCGATTCAATTAAAAGAGTTTGACCCGATTAAAAAATGGTGGAACGAACGCAAAGAAAGTGACATCTGTTGGAAAGTAAATATCAAAACCATTATTGAACGTGGTTACGATTTAGACATAAAGAACCCAACTAAAAAAGAAGAAGAACAAGAACACAGTAGTGCTGAATTAATTGAAATGCTCAAAGGCAGTTTTAAGAAAAGTAATCATTTGCTTGAACAATTAATTAAGGAAATCAAATGAGCCTATTGAGAATTGACGAAATATTCAACTTTGAAAAAGGTGTTTTGCAAAGTTCAAAGTGTGTTCCTGGTGAGTATGATTTTATCACAGCTTCATCAGATTGGAAAACGCATAATGAATATACTCACGAATGCGAAGCGTTAATTTTTGCTGCTGCTGCATCAGGTTCATTGGGCAGAACACATTATGTAAATGGTAAATTCATTTCAAGTGACTTGTGTTTTATCATTACCCCAAAAGACCAAGAGAACTTACCTGTTGATTTAAAGTTTTATCACATTCTCTTCAATGAATTGAAAGATGAAATTGTACGCAATACAAAAGCAGGTACATCAAAGGAAGCAATTGGCTTAGGTAGTTTTGGAAAATATCAGTTGCCCTATTTTGATATTGACACACAAATTGAAATCAAAAATCGGTTTGTAAATGCCGAAGAATTAAAATCAGAACTTTCAAGCGAATTGTTATCTCAAGTTGATATAGTAAAAAAACTCCGTCAACAATTATTGCAAGATGCTGTGCAAGGCAAATTGGTTGAGCAAAATCCAAAGGACGAACCTGCAAGCGAATTACTAAAAAAAATAAAAGCCGAAAAAGAAAAGCTGATTGCTGAAAAGAAACTTAAAAAAGAAAAAGAACTGCCACCCATCAAACCCAGCGACATTCCGTTTGAAATTCCTGAAAATTGGGTGTGGTGTAGGTTGGGAGAAATTTGTACAAAGGTTACAGATGGTTTCCATAATACTCCAAAGAAATTAAGCGAAGGGAAAATTTATATTTCTGCAACTCATATTAGGGAAGATGGAATTAAATGGAGTGATTGTCTTTATGTGTCTGAAAAAGACCATAAAGAATTATTTAATAAAGCATACCCGAAAAGAGGAGAAATTTTAATAACAAATAGAGGTGCAGGTTGCAGTACTCCTGTAATTATAGACATTGATGAAGAGTTTAGTTTTCAAAATGCTGCGTTAATTGGTTTTAATCAGCAATTAGTTAGTAATAAATATCTTTTCTATTTCATTTTAAAAAGTAGAGATGAAATTATGAAAACATTTGTCAATGGTGGATTACAACCGATGCTAAGTAATGTTGTTTTAGGGACAATTCCTATTCCTTTTCCCCCATTAGCAGAACAAATCCGAATCGTTCAAAAATTAGATGAACTAATGCAGTATTGCAATGAGTTGGAAACAAGTATCAAACAAAGTGAATCACAAAATGAAAAATTACTGCAACAGGTTTTGAGACAGGCGTTGAGGAAAGAACCGGTTGAAGAAGAAGTATAGCTATGAAGAAACTTTATACTACACCAAAATATAAAGCCTATCAAAAGCGAAGACTTCTGAAAATTGAAAAGAAACTTCGCAAGAAACGTCTTGCAGATGAACGAGCAAAGAGAAAAGAAAAGCCAAGAAAGAAAGCCAAACAAAAGCATCAAGCAAACGATATAAAAATGCCAGTAATTGCTCCAAGCGATTTAAGGCTAATTGAAAACACAGATAAATGTTTGGAGTTCTTTCGTGATTTACGGAGTGAAGAATACAGAAGCAAAAGGGGTAAAATCGAATTTGTAATTCTTTCACTTAAAGATGTAACTCAAATAGATTATGGCACTATCAGTATTTTAACAGCTATTGGGGATGATTTAAAATTCAAAGGTGTAATTCTTAGAAGTTTCTTACCCGACAATCCACAATGCAAAAACTATATGATTGAATCGGGTTATTTAAATAATTTATACGATGATAACGGCAAACCATTTCCAAAAGCACCGAAATCTGAATTAATGTTTTTTGAAAAAGGTTGTGGAAGATTATCAGATGAAGAAAGCAGGAAGATAAGTTTGTTAATTAAAAAAATCGTTGGTCACTTAACAGGCGTAGAAAAATACTGTCAGCCATTACGTACGATAATTTTAGAAATATGTGGTAACTCTATTGAGTGGAGTGGAACAGATAATAAACAATGGCTTTTAGGTGTTAAGTACAGAGACGACCGTGTAATATTTACCGTAACAGATGTTGGTAAAGGTATTTTAGAATCCTTGTACAGACGATTTACGAAAAGATTTTTTGAGGTATTCAAATCCAATGATGAAATTCTCAAAGGTGCATTTGACAAAAAATATGGTTCAACCACCAAGGAGGATAACAGAAATAAAGGTTTGCCAGCCGTTAAAGCAAACTTCAAGCAAGGCACAATTAATAACTTAAAAGTCTTAACCAACAATGTAATTTTGCATTTTGACGATGATTCTCTTTCAAAAGAATTTGAAAGAGGAACACCAAGGTTTAAAGGAACATTCTACCAGTGGGAAATGACAAATGATTGTTTAACGAAATTAATATCAGCACAATGAAAACAATAAGCATATTGGAAGATTTCTCGGAATTTCCAGCATTAAGACACTGCAACATCAGTGATGAGTCGGGTGAAAAGTTCTACCATAATGTTTTAAATAAAGCATTTAAAGAAGCATACGAAAAGAATGAAAAACTAACCGTAAATCTTGACGCTACGGCTGGTTATGCTTCTTCATTCCTAGATGAGGCTTTTGGAAATTTAGTCTATGATTTCACATTAGATGTAGTAAAATCTAAAATCGAAATCATATCAGAACAAGAGCCACATTGGAAGGATATGATTTTAAATCAAACATTTCCGCAATGGGAAACAAGACGAAAAAATAAACAACAGCCAAAAGTGACAGCCAATCACGAAGCTTGGTATAGACTAATTAATAACGAACTAAAACTTGAAATATGGGAACAACCTGCTGCTGTTTAAGTTTCTTTTGTTCGTTAGAAGCTGCTGACTGGATTGCATTATTGGGAGTAATAGTAAATGCAGTTTTAGCTTATTGGATTGTTAGAACAATTCAAAATAAGCTGACGAATAAAAGAGTTTTAAAAGACCATTTCATAAATGAAATTAAAGACATCAGAAATGAATATAAAACCTGTTTGAATAACTTGTACTCAAACAGTACTCATCCCCATCGTGTTATCCCTTGGTTTAAGTTAATGAACATTAAGATTGACGACCTAATGACACTTATTAACACCAAATATAAAATTGACAAAAACAAGTTGAAACCTTATCAAATTGAACTACCTGACTTAATTACAAACAATCACGATTTTATGGCTCAATACAACTCTGACAAGGTTACATTTTCGGAAAGTTCAAGAACTCAATTGATAAAATTTCAGCAATCACATAACCAACTTTTTAATGAAATAATAATTGCAATAAACGATGCAGAATAGCCCACGCATTTGGTGGCACATTTGCAAAACTGCACAAGCCCAACGCTAAAGCCAAGTTTTGCAAAAGAGCCACCAAGCCAACGCAAGAGAAAAAGAAATTTTAAAAAATGCCCAGCGCACGACAAAAGACAATGAAAATGACAGCAACAAATAGACCGACAAACCACGGCAGACAAAGAAGCACTGGTGGTAACAGCGTGTTGCCGCAATTGGCGGTGACGTGCAAAATTGAAGCTGAGTGCTCCTATCAAACTTTTGTGCAGGTTGACAGTGAAGTGCTCCGAAATCGCCAACTGCGGCAACACGCCAACCGTTACCACCAATGCTAAAAAGACAGACGACAAAGCAAGACAATGACTGAAAATGGACTCAACATACAGACCATATCTACCAAGTGGACAGACAAACAAACTGCCCGTATTTTGCTATTTAGACAGGTGACTTTAGAAAAAGAAAAAGCTGACCCTTCGCATTTTTTAAAATTTCTTTTGGCCAGCCGCACAAACGGCACATTTTGTTTTGCACGAAACACAAGCCGACCCTTCGCAAAACCAAAAGAGCCGTTTTTTGCCAACGCCCCAAGGGACTACGAGTTAAGTACTCAAATTACCACCAAAATCAAAGTCCTATGAACGAAAGAAAGCTATCTGAATTACAGAAAGAATATAGAGCCTTCTTTTTCGGAAAGATGGAACTTTATGGTGTTAAGTCACCTGCACAACTGAGCAAAGAAAAAAAAAGTGAGTTTTTTACAGAAATAAAGCAAGATTGGGCAAAACATAAACTCGAGAAACAAAAATTAAAAGAGGCCAAGAAAAAAACACTAACAGTTGTACAAGAGCCAATAGAAATTTATGAAGAATATAAAACCGTAAACAAAGAAGCCAATCCGATAAAGCAAAGTACAGGAAAGGAACATAAGCCAAAACAACCTAGTGATAAAAGTCAACAAACAACAGTTAAGGTAACACCTAGACAAGAGGAAGAAAGACCGAGAGAGTTTACTAAACAAATCATCAAGTCAGAACCTAATCAAGAGCAAACAGACGACTTAAGAATATTATTTGAACCTAATAGTCATTTTGCACAAGACGAGCAATACCTCTACCCTGTCGTAAAAATGCCTAAAAGTAATACGATTTTAAAACTGCCAAGAAATGGACGTTCTAATCAAAAGGGATACAAGGAGAATGACTTTTATAATCAGCTAAAACAAAATATCACGGGCATTGAAATGACTAATAATGTTCATATGGTAATACCTAACTTTAATAAGCCATATGAACCAGACATCGTTTTGTTCGATAAAAATCTAAACTTGTACATTGACATTGAAATAGATGAACCATATGATGGTTATTACAGATATCCAACCCATTTCATTAATCCTGAGGATGAAATAAAACAAGATAACATTAGAGATTTATTTTTTACTGAAAGCGGATGGATAGTAATACGGTTCACTGAAAAGCAAATTCACACTCAGCTCTACGAATGTATTGACTATGTAAAGAATGTTCTTAACTCAATATACAATCGTAATTTTAAAACCGATACAACTTGTTTCAGAGAAAATCAATGGGACTACAATCAATGCATACAATGGCAAAAAATTTATTACCGTGAAAAATATCTTGGAATTGAAAGATTTCAAAAACAATACAGTTACAAGGAAATTGAAATAGATACTTCGGAAACGGAAAGTGTAGAAAATGTAATTCAGAGAACTAAGAAATTCAAATTTGATGGTTGGAACAGCAGCATTGCATTTGACGAAGAATCACATAAATACATACACCCAAAAGATGAAACTGGTAATGCCGAGTATATCTCTGTAACGACTCTAATTGAACGATTTTTCCCTTTTGACCTCAAGAGATATATTGAACGAAAAGCGGAAGAAGAAAACAGGACAGAGGAAGATGTATTGGACGAGTATTTATTAATGCGAGATGAAGCTGCTGAAAAAGGTACATACCTACATAATCAAATAGAATGTTTTCTTAAGCAAGAAGAGTTTGATTCAGACTCAAAGGAATTTGAATTATTCCTAGATTTTTATAACAAAGAGATAAAACCAAGAAACCTACTGTTTTTTGATGCGGAAAGAATGATTTTCTCAGATAAGTATAATGTTGCAGGGACCATTGATTGTCTTTTCAAAAAAGAAAACAAAGATGAATATGTAATGCTAGACTGGAAGAGAAGTAAAAAACTAATTATTGATGGAAGACCGAGAATTTTCGGATATGGTTATGCCTTATCCGAATTAAGCTCATTAGATAATTCAAGTTTCAACAGATACTGCCTCCAACAGAACATTTATAAGCTAATTGCTGAAACAGAATATGGTATGAGAATATCATCAATGAAGTTAGTAGTGTTACACGAAAACTACAATGACTATCACGTGGTGGATGTACCTATAATGAAAAAAGAAGCCAACATCATTTTGAACTCACTAAAAGTAAAAATATAAAATGGACGTACTAAAAGAATTTCAGGCAGCAATTGAAATTGAATTTGCCAAAAACCTTGAGGACTTCAAGGAGCAACAGAAGTTGCCTCTAGATGAAAGAGTTGCTAAAGGAGTAACAATGACTAATCTCCGTGTTGAAATGGAATTTTATGACGGAACACCGAATCAATGGTGTTATCCGCTTTCTGGTTCAGAGGAGTACATTTCAGCTGTAAAAATATTCTGCGATAATAATATCTCGAAATTTAAAGAAGGCAGCTCCGTGGTTTTGAGCAATGGCTCCCATCGTTTTGAAATGGATATTGAAGAGGACAGCACAGAAAATTTTATACTAAAGCCCAACGACTTCAATGTAAAGCATTGCCACATTGATAGCATTAATTACCCGAGAAATAACTGGGAAATAAATGCAGTTAATACGGATATAAGTACAAGGCTACTTTTGACCGCTGCTGACGTTTTAAAAAACAACCCAGCAACCCTACTCAAAATTGAAAACTTCTTAAATGGTAGAACTAAAAACACCTACCAAGCGTATTCGCAAAAAGTTGGCTACTTAAACGAATCTCAAAACACGGCTTACTTAAAAGCTATAAATGCAAGTGACTTTTGTATCATTCAAGGTCCTCCAGGAACAGGAAAAACAGAAACCATTGGAAACATCGTTAAACATCTAGTTGATTCTGGTTTAAAGGTTTTCGTAACAGCACCGACACATACAGCTATTAATAACTGTCTAAATGCTGTTGCATCAAAAATTAAGGACAACACCAAAGTCGTCAAGATTGGTGAGAAGGCAAGTAACAAAGAAGTGCAAGAGAACCCTTTTGTAGCAAAGAAATCTCGAGTAACTTATTCTGGGTATGTTAACAACACTAATTTCAGTCAGAAAGGAATTGCAATCGGTTCAACTGCATATTCACTTTGCTATCCGGGAAGTAAAAAATTGGACGGCTGGAAATTCGATGTATGTATTATTGATGAAGCTGCACAATTAAGTATTCCTTTATCAATTGCTGCAATGTGCCGAACAGGAAAATATATTTTCGTTGGTGACCATAAGCAACTTGACCCCATTATTCCAAAAGGTTCAAACAATGAAATGTTTGCAGAATCCATTTTCAGCCGATTAGCACGAATTTACCCAAATGAAATTAACCTGCTAAATACTTCGTACAGACTGAATAAGTCGTTAATGAAAATACCGAATACTTTGTTTTATAATAATTTGTTGCAATCTGCTTCTACGACACAGGAAGATAATTCAAGGTATCAAGGAAATTATCACACGGAAATCTTAAATAGCGAGCCTCATAAACTTATACTACATAATGTTTTTGATGCAAATGGTCGTTCACCGCACGAAGCAAAACTTGTGGCAGAAATAGTATCAGACCTTTTACAGAACGGTGTAAACATAAAAGACATTGGCATTATGTCTCCCTTCCGTGCCCAAGTGAGAGAAATAAAAAAGGAAGTTAAGAAAGTACTCCCAAGGTCCATATCTAAGCCATTTGACACATTGTTGGTTGACACCGTTGATGGTATGCAAGGACAAGAAAGAAATTATATCATATACAGTTTTGCAAATTCTCATCCACTAGAATCAATGAGAAGATTGGACTTTTTTTATAGCCCTAACAGATTGAACGTGGCTATAACAAGAGCAATAAAAAAATGCTTCGTAATCTCCAACTACAAGGTATTTGATATAATAGATGAGGAACTCAGAGACCACGAAGAATATGAAGCAATTAAAGACAGTTTGGAAATTTTTAAGCGATATAAATCAATGGCATCGGCAGTAGAGATTAATCAAACAAATGAAGACGAATGGTAAGTATTTCAAGTGAGCCTAACAATTTGCAAGCACATTGCCAAAGCTTCAGAAGCCATCACGCAGACCAAAGCTTTGTCAAAGAGCTTGCAAAGCCAACGCAAGAGAAAAGAAATTTTAAAAAATGCCCCACCGCACGACAAAAGACAATGAAAAACGAAGCAACAAATAGACTGACAAACCACGACAGACAAGGAAGCACTGGTGGTAACAGGCGTTTGGCTCAATGGCGGGTGACGTGGTTAAATGAACATTCTACCTCGCATCAACTTTTGTGGTGTATTGACAGTTTTGTGCTCCGAAATCCGCCACTGCGCCAAGCGCCAAAACGTTGTGTGTAACCTTAAACAAACAGCGGTACAATGAAAGACTATTACAAAACATTAGAAATAGACTTCGGGGCGGACATCTTGACTGTAAAAAAAGCATACAGAAAACTTGCCTTAAAATATCACCCAGACAAGAATAAAGCACCTGATGCTTCACAAAAGTTTATTGAAATTACAGAAGCCTACGAAGTCCTTCAAGACCCTGTTAAGAAACAAGAGTACGACAGACTGTATCAGCATTATTACAAAACAAAGACACAAAAAAACGCTCCACAACCTGACTACGAACAGGCTTATCAAAATAGACGAAGAGAGTGGGAAGATTACGGTAAACAAAAAGCCAAAGAATATTCATCAATTCCTTTCGAGGAATTTGCAAGACGACTTCTCAAAGAAATCAGCGTTGGGGCTAACTACATTCCTAATATAATCGCAATTTTATTTGTAGGAGGTGGTGCTGTTGGAATGTTCACTATTCTACCAAAAGCTTTTGATGACAATGGAGGTCTTGGCATTTTTCTGTTGCTAATGATATTTGGATTAGGCTACCTTGCTTATAGACTTTTCCTCGTTGCACAGGCTGACTACAAAGAAGAAAGAAAACGTAAAATTATAAACAACAATAAATAACAATTAAAATGGAAGGATTAGTATTACTCGCTATTTTCGGTGGAATTGCTTTTGCAATCGCTCATTTCTTAGGCAGAAAAAGACAAATCGGCTTTGGTTGGTCATTTTTCTTTTGCTTATTTTTAAGTCCAATTGGTGGCTTTATTACTACAATGCTAAGCAGAAAGTATTATGACCCAAACCCACAGCCTTCAAATGCTAAAAAAGTTTGGGGTTGGATTTTGATTATTCTTTTTTCCCTTAGCGTTATCGGACAACTTATGCGTTTAGGTAGTGGACACGGAGATGCGAGTGCTTTAAATGCTTTGTTTATGGCAATTGGCTTTATTGGGCTTGGATTCTATCTGATAGAACTCGGAAAAGGAAAAAGTTTTAACACGGAAGCACTAACTAAAACAGACGATTAATCCGTTTTTTAGTGAATTTATCACGCAGAATGCGATTTTTAAAGAATTGACATTTGGTTATTCGAGAAAAAGAACTAAATTTGCGTGAAAATTTCACGAGTATGCTGATTAGATTTGCAATAAGTAACTTGTTTTCCTTTAAAGAGGAAACAGAGTTCAACTTGCTTCCGAGCAAGGTAAAAAGGTTATCTCACCACAAATACAACAAAAGCGGTATTGAGGTGCTAAAACTGTCTGCACTTTATGGAGCAAACGGCTCGGGAAAGTCGAATTTAATTCGCTCCATATCGTTATTGAAGATGATGATTGTAAGAGGGGTTATTCCTAACTCTCTGACAAGCCAAAAGTTTAAACTCTCTGAGTCTTCACAAACAGAACCCATTGAATTAGCAATTGAATTTTTTGCCAATAATGCTATTTATTATTATTCTATTGCTATAAATGACGGAATAATAATTGATGAATATTTCAGTTCCAATGATGATAAGCAAGAAGATGAAATGATTTTTCATAGAAAATATGAAAATGGAAAAACATCAATTTCATTCTTTAAAGAATTTGATGAAATCAAAGAGAATTTGACTTTAAAGAAAATAATAGAAACTGACTTAATAAAACCTAATCAGCCTTTATTTTCTCTTTTAAATTCCATCAGCAATGATGCTTTTATTGATATTAAGGTTGCCTACAATTGGTTTGAACACGGATTAACCATCATTTATCCCGAAACAAAAGCAACAGGTTTGGTCTTAGAAATTGAATCTAAAAAGGGATTTAAAGAGTTTGCCAATGAATTGATGTGTTCTTTTAATACAGGAATTACCAACCTAAAAGTAGATGTTAAAAGTGTAGAGGAGTTTTTTGGAAAAGACAATCAAAAAGAAGTAGATGAAATAAAGGCAGAGCTAAAAAATAATCCTGACAAGAAAATTGGATTGGTTACAAATGCTGCAACATCAGAAGAAGTTGTTGTTGTGAACGATAGCGGGAAAATTTTAGCAAAACGACTTTTATTTGAACACAAAGGCGACAAGAGTCAAAATGTAGAGTTTCGATTTGACGAAGAATCAGACGGCACAAGAAGACTTTTAGAATATTTACCTGCAATAAATAGCGTAATACAAGATTCCCCTACCTTTATAATTGACGAAATAGAAAGAAGTATTCATCCTTTAATTATCAAAGAAATTATCAGTAAGTTTAGCAAAGATAAATCAACAAAAGGGCAACTGATTTTTTCAACTCACGAATCAAATCTTTTAGACCAAGAAATTTTTAGAACAGACGAGATTTGGTTTACAGAGAAAAGTATTTTGGGCTCGACAAAACTATATTCGTTAAGTGATTTTAAGGAACATAACACCATTGACATAAGAAAAGGTTACTTAAATGGCAGATACGGAGCTATTCCTTTTTTAGGAAATTTACAGGACTTAAATTGGCATAAATTTCAAGATGAAAAGGAATAAGATATACGAAAGACGAGAACCGACAAAAGATGGGAAACTCTATTTTATTTTTTGCGAGGGAGATAAAAGAGAAACGACATATTTCTACTTTTTTAACCGAATTGCTTCACAAATCATTATTCAAATTGTGCCGATAGAGGACGGTAAAAACTCACCAATGGGTCTGTACAATAATGCTTGTCAAAGCCTGTTAAAAAGCGAAGAAAATCCGAATCCTTCTTATGCAATAAATGAAGAAGACGAAGTTTGGTTTATTATAGACACAGACAAATGGGGTGACCAAATCAACACATTAAGAGAAAAGGTATCCCAACATCAAAATTGGTTTGTTGGACAAAGTAATCCGTCTTTTGAAGTTTGGTTGTATTATCATTTTAGAAATCAGAAACCCGAAAATCCCGTAGAAAATTGGAAAGATTATTTAAACACAATTGTAAATGGAGGTTTTGATAACAGAAAACATCCAGTTTACATTGAAACAGCCATAACAAATTCATCAAACAATTATTCAGCGACAGACAATATTCCCGATAATATTACAACGGAGTTATTTTTGCTTGGACAAAAAATATTTCCTCTTGTCAAGCCAGACATTGATATACTCTTAAACCAACTAAATGAATAAAAAGGCTACACACAACAAGGGTTTGGCGTAATTGGCTTGCCAACGCACAAGGCAACCGCACAAAAGCCAACTACGCCAAGCCCCGAGACGTCAAACTGTCTAAAAACTCAGCTTCATTTTGTTTAATACTTTTAAGGCAGGTATAACCTTTAGTATAAGTGTTGTATATTTACTCCATGCAATACATACAAGGAGCAAACAGAACGCAGTCCGTA
>Ga0209200_1002825_pt1 | contig 15531 bp, 21 predicted proteins | sample AD_UKC033_MetaG_FD_184406 | JGI IMG/M metagenome (GOLD analysis project Ga0209200, IMG submission 184406) | Active sludge microbial communities of municipal wastewater-treating anaerobic digesters from USA - AD_UKC033_MetaG (SPAdes) (version 2) | ecosystem: Engineered > Bioreactor > Anaerobic >...
CCGGGGAGTGAAATAGCGTTCTCCCAGCGAATTTTAAGAGTCGACCGAGTGATCTTGTCGCGCCTCCCACGCCAGCCCGATCAGTACGGCCGTCGGCAGCGCCCAGGCGATCAGCGCCGCCTCAATATCGCCGCGCAGCAGGCCAGCCAGGCTCCAAACGATAGCTACAATCACCAGGGCGATCAGCGCAGAGCGGTGGGTGCGTAGTTGGGTTCTCATGGTGACGTTACCAGGGTGGAGTATACCACAGCATCGCGCCCGTGTGCCAGAAGCTCAGCCAGTGCCACGTCGATGGCCGCTTCGATGGCCGTCGAGCGGCTGATCTTGCCGCGATCTTCCAGCGGTGCCAGCCTGCGCAGCTGCTCGGTCAGGTCGTCGAGCGGCCGGCGATCTGCCAGGTAGATGGTGATACGGTGCTTGTCGGTGGTCATGGCGTCACCACTTCCCGCGCTTCAGTCGCACGCGCAGATAGGACTGTACGCTCCGCAGCCATTCCTCGAAGCTCGCCTTCAGTTGCGGGTTGCCACCGTGGGTGCGCTGCGCCTCGATCTCCTCCAGCAGGTAGCACACCCAGCCGGCGCGCAGGTCGTCGCCCATCCTGGAGAGGATGCCGGCGGCATCTGTCAGGTGGGCTTGCAGTTCGTCATGGGGTGGCAGCCTGTCCAGCATTTTGGTGCCGGGTCCAACAGGTGCGATCTTAGGGTCTGTCATCGGTAAGTTCCTCGTCAGTGCTAACTTCTACGTCGCCATTCCGCACCACGCCGCCGATCTCCAGAAGGCGCGGATGGCTTTCGAGGATGGCGGCGACTGCCTCCGTTTCGTTGGCGACCTGCCAGGCTGCTTCGGCAATGGCGCGCCCTGGGCCGTCGGGTATATCGTCGATGCTGGCCGGGACGAAGCGGCTGGTAATGGCGCCATACCAGGTGCCCTCTTGCTTGCGCAGGTTGCTGTGCGCCGGAAAGCCGTCGATGAGGTAAGACCTCTCCCACGCCTTAAAGACGGTGACGCCTGATTCCAGGCGGGTGTGAGTTACAAGCGTTGTCATCGGTGGGTTTCTTTCGCAGGGTGTCGGGCGTCATGCGCCCATCAGGCGGTCCATGGCCAGGGTGGCCTGGGCCGGCCCGCTGGCGGTCGCCAGGTAGCGCTCGGTGGTGGCCACGGACGCATGGCCCAGGGCGTCACGGATGGCCCGCAAGCCTGCGCCGCCATCCTCCATCAGCTTGGCCGCGGTGCGTCGAAGATCATGCGGTGCGATGTCGGGCAGGCCGGCAGCGTTGGTGGCCTGTCGCAGGATGCGATGCACCGATGCAGGCCGCAGCGGTTCGGTGGTCGCCCTGCCACGGCCGCCGCCGTCGACGGCGCTGACCAGCGGATCAGCCGGCCCAGGGTCGCACTGCGCGCGGTAGAGGACCAGCCAGCGACGCACGTAGGGACGCGCCCACAGCGGGATGGCCACGCTGCGCAGCTTGATGCCCTTGCCCACCAGGTTGACCAGGGCCAGGGGTTCGCCGTCCTGCTCGGCCAGGTGGTGGAGGCGCAGGTCGCACAGTTCGGCGCGTCGCAGGGCGCAGCCGGCCAGCAGGGCCAGGATGGCGCGATCTCTGACAGGCCGCACGCCTGCACCGCGCTGCGATCTGACCAGGCGGTGCAGGTCGTCGGCCGTCAACCATCGGCCTTGGCGCACGCCGCCGCCGCCGCTGACGCGCACCTCGGCCAGTTCGGCCAGGTCGGTGGCGCTGATCAGGCCAGCGCGCTTGGCTTGCCGTGCAGCCCAGCAGATGGCGGCCTTGCCCTGCTTGCATGTCGCCGGCGATCTGCCGGCCAGGCGCATGGATGCCAGCCACGCCTCCAGCACCGTGGGCCTCAGCAGAGCCGGCGTCGGTGCGTTCCAGCCGCAGCCGTCGCAGTAGGAGCGGAAGGCGCTCAGCTGGCGCTGGTAGGCGGTGCGGGTGTGCGGCGTGAGCGCCTCTAGCGCTGCTGCCAGGTCGAGCGCCATAGCCGCTTGTGTAGGGCTATAATGCCTGTTATCGCGCCCTGTTACGTCCAGTGTAGCAGGTGTCGCGGCGGTCATGGCTTGGCCTCGATGATGGCCAGCACGTCGTCGCGGCGCACCAGCGCCTCACGGCCGGCGCGCTCGACGATCTCGAGACGGCCGTTTGTCACCCACAGCTGCACGGTGTTGCGGTGCTTGCCGGCCAGGCGGGCAGCCTCGGCCAGGCTGATCAGCGCCGGCGCAGCCTCCAGGCGGCGCTCAGGGAAAACCTCATTCTCCAATTCGTCGAGGCGGGCAGTTAGGCGCTCGATTTCGGCCTGCATGGATGCCAACAGATCGGGCAGTTCTGCCAACAGGTAAGTTGTATTCATGGGGTTGCTCCATTACATGGGGTTACGCTGGGAGCGCCTACGGGTGACATAGGCGCTCCCAGCGCGGGCGGGTGTCAGTTCTTGCCGTTGCCGCCGGCCGCGCGGATGGCCAGGGAGCCGGCGATCTCCTTCTCCGTGCGGTACAGGGAGAGGATGCCGGCCAGGTCGGGGCGCTCGGCGCTCAGCTTGTCCAGGCCGCGCCAGTCGTAGGAGATCCTCACGCTAGGCTTGGCCACGTAACACTGGCCTGCGGGCGTCTCGAGGCGATCTGCGCCGATCTCGGCCAGAACGTCGTTGACGATCTGCTTGGCGCTGGCGCGGATCACATCCAGTTCGGCGATGCGGTCGCCCATCTCCAGGTACACGCTCATGGCCTCGGCCACGGCCTGCGCGGGCAGCAGGTGGCGGTCGTAGATGGTGGCCAGGCGGTCAAGGGCGGTCTGTGTGTCCATGTGTTTCGATCTCCAATCGCAGGGAGTAGGGCCGGCCACGCCATCGCAGCCGGCCCGGTGGGTGCTAGAAGCGCGGTTCCTCGGCCGCGGCCTGGGCGTCCAGTTCGGCGCTCAGCTTGGCGTTGGCCTCGGCGATCTTGACCTGCACGTGAGCGAACCATGCGTCGAAGAAACCGCTTGGCGTTGCCCGGTCGCCATTGTCGGCCAGGTATTGCCGGCGCTGCTTGTCATAGCTGTTGGCCACGTGGTTGGCGTGAGCGAAGATCAGCACGCCGGCCGCGTCGACCTGCTTGGCGGCCCATGCCTTGGCGTCGTCGGGTCCGGTCCACGTTGGGCGGGTCGGCTTGTGACCATTGGAGCCGTTGCCGTTTCGTGCCAGGGCGGCCGCCTGCGCAGGCGCCTTCGATGCGCTCGGCAGTCGGTCAAAGTCGTCGCCGGTAGCACTGACAGCGGTTGTGGCGCTCTCAGGCGCTTTCTGTGCGCCATTATGCGCCTTGGTGGTCACGTTGCCGGCGTTACGCTGCGCAGCGGCCTTTGTAGCGCCTCCTGCAGGCCGTTGCCGCGGTTCCTCACCAGGCAGCGGGTCGTCAGATGCGCCGTAAAGGTCCAGCGCCACACCCAACAGGCTGGCGGCCTTCTTCAGCGCGTCGGAGCTCGCAGCCTTCAGGTCATCGCCCAGGCTGATCACGCCGCCGTTCTTGTAGCGCTTCACGTCGGTGCTGCCAAACTGCTCTTTGACCACGGTGCCGCCGTCCGGCGTCGTTACGGTCAGCCGGCCGCGGACGATCACCTCCAGCGGGTTGGTCAGGTCGGGGACGATCACGGTGTCGGTCACGTCCCAGGACCAGCGAAAGCCAAAGGCCTCGTTCAGTACCCGCGTCACCCACGCATGGGAGACATAGGCCAACTGCTGGCCATTGCCGCGGCCTACACGGTAGCGGATGGCGTCGGTGGGCGTGCGCTGCGACAGGATCATGGCCTGCGCAGGGTTCAGGCCAGCAGGTGCGGTCAGTGCGGTGTCAGTGTTCATCGGTCATTCTCCAGGATGGTGAAAGCCCGGCCGGTTGGCGGTCCCGGCCGGGCGGTAGGTGTCGGGTTAGAACATCGAGAAGCCGCAGCGGATGCTGGCGTAGGTGTCGGCCCAATCGTCGGCCATCGCATCCAGCCAGGCGTTCCACTCGTCGTCGCTGCCAGGCTGCACCGGCTCATAGCTGGCCAGGGTGTCGGCCAGCGCCGCCTCGATGGTGTCGATAGCGCCGAACCGTACCAGCGCCTCGGCCATCTTGACCATGCGGCGCTCGATACCCTCAACTTCCATCGGGGTGGCCGTCCGGTAGGTGCCGTCCAAAATCTGCCAGCCGTCAGGGTGCCGCTGCACGTTGCCAGCGCTTGCGGCCCGGTCGCCGTAGGTGCTCTCGATAGCCTCACCGGGCATCCAGGCGGGAGCGGCGCTTGCAAAATCGACGAAACGGGTGTAGGATGTCATGGCTAACGTTCCTTTCGCAGGGAGCTAAAGCATCGGCCCGTCAAGTGTTCGTAGCACTGACGGGCCTCTTTGTTGGTCGGTTGGTCTTGCTGTCTGCCTTGCCGCTCGTCCTCTGACGTTCCGCCTGTTGGTCACCCGTGGGTCTCATCGCCGGTTTTCTCTTGCGGCTCAGCCTGTATTCAGTTGTCTTAACTGTCTATATAATATCACATTATAGGCGCTTTGTCAATAGGTAAAAGGGTATATTCTGTACTAGTTTGTAATATTTAAGGTTCGGAACCGCACAAAAAGACACCCGCGATTGTGCAGGTTCGCGGGTGTCGGAGGGTGGGCGGATGGCCATCTCAGTGCAGCGTCACGCGCCGGCCAGGCTGCACCAGGTGGGCGGCGATCACCTCGGCCGGTCGGGTGTCGCCGGCGTCGCGGGCGGCGCGGATGGTGTGCGCCATAGCCAGGACGGTGCGCCGCTGGGTGGGCGTGAGCCGGCGCAGGTCGTCGAGCAGTTCGGTGCGGGTCATTGCAAAACCTCCTTGAGACGATAGAACCAATAGCCGCCATCCTGGGCGTACAGCTCGCGTTCCACGGCCTTGATGCTGCCCAGGTCGGCGTATCGCTGGCGGATGTGGGCGATCTGCTCGGCCGTGTAGGCGGCGCGGTCGTCGGTACTCCATACCGGTATACCGCTCACAGGCGCAGGATCAGCCCGGTATACCGCATCGGTACCACGTACCGGCCAGGTCGGAGCCGGCAGCGCGTCAGCCTCACCTATCGGCAGCTGCGCCACGAACGCATCGAAGCGGCCGCCCTCCAGCCCGGCATAGAACGCCTGCACCTGCACGGTGCTGGAATGTCGCACCAGACAGCGCCCAGGGACGGCCGGTAGCGCCTCAGCGCCAGGCTCACCCAGCACGGCGATGCTGTCATGGTTGCGCTGCACCTTGAAGGCGATCTGTGCGCCAGCCAGGTTGCGCAAGGAGGAAGGCAGCACGTCGGCGCTCGGCCGCTGGGTGGCCATCACCAGGCCCACCCCGGCAGCGCGGCCCTTGCGGGCGATCTCCATGGCGCTGGCCAGGAAGCGCTCACGCCGGCCGCGGTCGTCGTCCTGGGTGAGGTCGGCGATCTCGTCGATCATGACCGTCAGGTAGGGCAGCGGCTCGCCGGTGAAGTCCTGATATTCCTCCAGGGTTCGCGCTCGAGCGCTTCGGAGCACTTCGTAGCGTCTGGAGCACTCAGCGCGCGCCGCTGCGATGACCTGGTGCGCATCGTCGATCTCGGTGGCCACAGGCCAGCGCAGGGCGGCCAGGGCGGGCAAGTTGCCGAATGACACCAGCTTCATATCCACGACGGCGATCTGTTGGCTTTCGCCAGTTGCATCTTGCCTCAGCAGGCCGGCCGCCATCGAAGCCAGCAATTCACTCTTGCCGTAGTTGGGCAGGCCGCCCACTACGACGTTGCCCAGGCCACGCAACGGAAGCGCCACGTGACGGCCGTCGCCGGCCACGCCCACAGGCAGCGCCAGGCGCTTGGGCATGGGCGCGTTGTACACGTCCACGCGCGCCGGGTAGTGCTCAGCTGGCGCTGCGCCCAGTGCAGGTGTCTGCGGCGCAGTGGGTAACGCCGGCGAGTCCAACACGCGGCCGACCATGGCAGCGGTGGGTCTGCGCCGGCCCATGCTCAGCGCGGCGATCTGCTGCGAGCCGGGTGCGTTCAGCACGGAATAGACGCCGGCAGCCTCACGGATGATCGGGTACAGCGCCGTCGCCGGGTCCACGTGGATCTCTCGCGCCAGGCGCACGCGGTGGAGCACCAGCACGCCGCCCAGGGCCAGCCCGACGATGACCGCGCCGCCCAAGCCGGCCAGGACGATCACCACCACACCCTGGGCCAGCGCCGTCATGGCCTCGGCGCGCTCAGCGGCCGCCTGGGTCTTGATCTGCTCACGGCGCAGGCGCTCAGCTCGCACCGCTGGGTCAGCGTTGGACAGCAGCACGCTCAGCACGGCCAGGGCGATCAGGCCGGCAGCAAGGGCGGTCAGCAGTCGGGATAGCAGCCTCATAGCCGTCCCTTCCTCCAGGCAATGGCCAGGATCACCAGCCCGGTCAACAGCCACGTCGCCAGGCCCGCGGCGGTGATCACCTGCGCGGTGAGGACGTTGGCGCCCTGGGACAGCGCCAGGCGATACAGCAGCGCGGTGCAACCGGCCATGACCAGGCCATAGGTGAGCACAAACTTCTGCCAGTTGCGCAGCCCTCGCTTACGTCGGGTAGGTTCAGCGGCCGGCCAGGGATAGGGCGTGCCTTCGATGGTGGGAGCGTCGGTGTAGAAGATGTCAGCCACGGTGTCACCTCGCAAAAGAAAACGGCCTGGAGCCATTGGGCAATGGTCAGGCCGTGCAAGGTGCCTTACTACACAATCGGGCTTGTGGAATTGCCCGCACTGTGCTATTCTTGCGCGCAGCCCGACCAGTGATACACCACTGGGAGGGTCAGGGAGCCGGTGACGTGGCCGCGTTGCCGGTTCCCGATCAGGTGCCCCAAGTCTACTACACAACAGCAGCCTTGTCAAGCGGGTATAGCGCACATGCGCCGCAAAACCGCCCACAAGCGCCATAACCCCACAGACCCGCCCATGCAGACCATCAAACCCGTAGAAGTAGCCCGCCAGATGGGGATCGCCGACTCGACGCTCAGGCGCTACTGCACTGACTTTGCCAGGCACCTGTCGCCCGATGCAGCCCCCGATGCCGGCGTCAAGCGCCGTTTCCGGCCGTCCGACGTGGCGATCTTGAAGCGCGCCAAGGAACTGCTGGACATGGGCAACACCATCGAGGCGGTGAACGATCTCCTGGCGCTGGAGGACTTTTCCACAGTCGAAGCGGAAGAAGCGCAGGAACCGCCACCAGGCGCTACACCCGCCAGCGATGCGACACAGGCGCTTGTGTCCCTGTTGGGTGGGCAGGTGATCGCCGCCCAGGCCGACCAGGCGCAGCGGCTCAGCCGGCAGGATGCGGAGCTAGGCGATCTGGCCGAGCAGATGGCCGACCTGCGGGAGCGGCTGGCCAGGATGGAAGCGCAAGCCGACCAGCTGCGTCGGCTCCAGGATCAGGTGGATGACCTGGCCAGGCAGGTGCAAAGCATCGGCGCTCATATGCACGACCACTCGATCAAGATCGGGTATCGCAGGGTGGAATAGGCACCAGAGTATTGAGACGGATCACGTAAAGCGGGCGCACAAACAGAAAAGGACACTTGCAAGCATGAAAAAGATGTGGATTGCAGTCGCTGCTCTGGTCTTGATATTAACTAGCTGCCTTCGTGGCCCTGCAACGCCGACTCCACCGCCTGAACCAACACGGAGTTGGGAACTTCAGAGGTTGGCAAGGAGTGGTTTAGGGCCTCGCAACTGGTCTGGTGCTCCCCTCACCCAAGTTGAAGTTTATCCAAGTTATGTGCTAGTTCGTTTCGCGATAAATACAGCATCATCCCCAAGAGAGATGCGCGATCAAGCATTGTCTGATGTGGCATACCTAGCCAATCTGTTGAGTCACAACACTGGTAACGCATACGACCTAAGGTTTGAAGGGCTGCATCCGACTGTAGACAAGTACGGCAATGAAGAAATGGCAGAAATGCTAACGATATGGCTGCACAAAGAGACCTTGGGGAAAATCAATTGGTCTAATTTTAGGGCAAGCAATCTTCCTGAAGTTGCTGACCTTTACCTTGCACACCCGGGCTTAAGCCGCAGCACTTTTCAATGACCGACACGAACCAATACAATAATGACCAAACCTATTACCCGAAACACCCTATTCTACGGCGACAACCTGCCCATCCTGCGCGAGTACATCGCCGATGAGAGCGTGGATCTTGTCTACCTGGACCCGCCGTTCAACTCCAACCGCTCCTACAACGTGCTGTTCAAGGACGAGAGCGGCCACGCGGCCGAGGCGCAGATCACCGCCTTCGACGACACCTGGCACTGGAGCGGGAGCACGCCGGCCACCTACCACGAGCTCGTCACCGAGGGGCCGTCGCAAGTGGGCAACATGATCGCCGCGCTCTACCAGGCCATTGGCCCCAACCAGATGATGGCCTACCTGGTGATGATGGCGGCCAGGCTGGTGGAACTGCGCCGCGTGCTGAAGCCTACGGGCAGCCTGTACTTGCACTGTGACCCCACAGCGAGCCATTACCTGAAGATCATCCTGGATACGATCTTTGGGGCGCAGAACTACCGTAATGAAATCGTCTGGAAACGCACTCATGCTCATGGCAACGTCGGGCGCAACTATGGGAGTATATCAGACAAGATTTTCTGGTACACCAAGGGAGATACCTACACTTGGAACCAGCAGTACACGACGCTTGACCCAGAACAACGGGATAAAAAGTACCCTAACGTGGACCCAGATGGCCGACGATGGCAGTCAGTGACTCTGAGAAACCCAGGACCGCGGCCCAACCTGCATTACCCCTACACCGCGAGCAACGGCATTACCTATCAGCCTCACCCCAACGGTTGGTCATGCAACCTGGAGCGTATGCAAAAGTACGACCGAGAAGGGCGACTACATTACCCATCCAAGACGGATGGTGCCTTGCGCCTCAAGATGTTCGATGATGAAAGCCAAGGCGAACGGCTACAAAACATCTGGGCCGACATTCCACCCATCGGTGCCCAAGCCGCCGAACGCCTCGGCTACCCCACTCAAAAGCCCCTGGCCCTGCTGGAGCGCATCATCCAGGCCAGCAGCAACCCCGGCGACGTGGTGCTGGACCCGTTCTGCGGCTGCGGCACGACCGTAGCCGCTGCGCAGAAGCTCGGCCGGCAGTGGATCGGCATCGACGTGACCCACCTGGCCATTGCGCTCCAGAAGTACCGCCTGCAGGAGATGTTCCCCGATGCGCAGTTCGACGTGAAAGGCGAGCCGCAAGACCTGGGCGCAGCCAAGCAATTGGCCAACGACGACAAGTACCAGTTCCAGTGGTGGGCGCTGTCGCTGATCAGGGCGCGGCCGCAGGGCGGCGAGGCCGGCAGCAAGGTGGGCAAGAAGGGCGCCGACCAGGGCATCGACGGCGTGATCACCTTCATCGACGACGCGAGCGGCAAGCCCAAGAAGGTGCTGGTGCAGGTGAAGGGCGGGCATGTTGGCCGCGAGGTTATCGCAAGTCTGCGCGGCACGGTGGAGCGGGAGCAGGCCGCCATTGGGGTGCTGATCACCCTGGAGCCGGCCACGAAGCCGATGGAGACCGAGGCCGCGACGGCCGGCTTCTACGAGTCGCCGGGCTGGGTGCCAGGGTCTGGTCAGAAGTACCCCAGGCTGCAAATCCTGACCATCGAGCAACTGCTGCACGGCGCACAGGTGCAGATGCCATCGGTGCACGCGTCGACGTATGTCACATTCAAGCAGGCGCAGAAGGTGAAGAAGGAGGCAGGGGTGCAGGGTGGGCTCGATTTGGACGCGTAGAGGTGAAGTAGAACTGAGAGATAGGCGCAGGGGTAGGTTCACTTGGCCGGCCTCACCCTCCACTTACGGCTGTTCGCCCAAATGTGACCCGTGCGGGGAATGAATGGGAATGGATGGCAATTTTCGCGCCCAGGGCCAGCGGGTCAGGCGGTAAGTCGCCCTCAAAAGCGACCACAAGCGCCAGATGCGCCATACCCGCCAGAACGCCCCGTTGAGCCGCCAGGAAGGCCGTAGAGCGCTTTTACTGGCCCCACAGGTCAAATCATACAGGGGTCATGCGGTTATGTTTCAAAGTCCATGACCGAGGCAACCGGATATGTCTCTACCCTCCCACGTTGACCTGCTGCTTTTTAGCGATGTTGACCTGCAACATGGGCAGGGCCAGCCGTCGCACTCTGGCCAGCGTCTCGATGGCCCGCAGGTAGCGCCGCTGGGCGGCTGAGAGGCGCTTGTCCCAATAGGCGCCGTTGGCGAGGGCGTGCGAGTCGCCCCAGGTGTTGGCTGCAGCCCGCTCGACCTGGGTGTAGCGCAGCCAGGCCAGCACCACCGCGTCGATCAGCATCTTCTCCATCGGCGAGGCCTCGGCGTAACCAAGGTCGGCCTTCTTCTTCTCGCAGGTGCGCTCGATGGCGATCTGATCCATGCCTGTGTGGCTCATGGAGGAAATCACGGTTCGGTAGGTGGCTGAATTGATCTGGGCTTGGTAGTCAACACCGGCGGCTGGCCCGTGGCGCAGAACCTGGCGCAGCTTCTCCACGTCGGCCGGCTTGGCGTTCTCCCGGTCAACTTTCTTGACCAGGGCCTTGATCTCGTCCACTGTCATTGGTGTGTCGCTCACGTCGCTTTCTCCATTGTCCCTTGTGCCGGTGGTAGCCGGCTGCCAGTAGGGTGGCATCGGCCAGGGTTCTGGCCAGGCTGATCATCTCGTCGATCTGCTTGTCGATCTCCTGCTGCGCTTCCTGCTCGGCGCGCGTTGCCTCTCGCTCCAGATCGTCGCGTTGGCGGTCGATCCCATCCAGGTAAGCGAATGCCTCGGCCAGTTCGCCGCCGCCCATGTACTCGCTCACCACCCGGTCACCAATGCGGCGCTTGTGGTAGTAGTAGCGGTTGCCGTTGCGTTCTTCCCATGCCATAGGTCAAGCGGGGGTAGTGGTCAGGTGTAGCACAAAAACAGTGAACGGTGGTGTACTTTTGGTGAACTCTTGGACCTTGATGATGCGCTCGGCCGCCGTACTTTCACCGGTGTTTTGCCGTCATTCTGCCGCACCCTCATGGCACCATCGCAACCTTGTGACGCGGCCCCCTCATGAGTTCCACGCCGCGGAAACCCCATGGAAGCGCGGATACCCCATGGAAGCCATCCTTTTTTGCCAAAAGGGCCAAAACTACACAACACCTTCAGTCAGTTCAGCCGGCCCAGGTAGCGGGCTCTGATGCGGTCGCCATCTTGCCAGCGCAACGCCAGATAGGCGGCCTGGGTGCCATCGGCCAGGCCGCGCCGCTGCACAGCAAACCAGGCGCCATCAGGCGCATCGTTGGGCCGCATCAGCCCACGAACACCCTGGCCAGCTGCGTAACGCCCGCGCGCCTCGGCCAGGATGTTCTCGTCAGAGTGCAGCCAGAGGATAAGCATCTCCAAGCTCGCCCTCATCCTCTCGTCGTTATTGTCCATTCTCACCTCGGTTGCATCGCTTGACATCGTGTGATACAATACTCCTAGAGTGATCGGGTGGCCAGTGGCGCCTCGGCCTGAAACATGGCCCTTGTCAAGAGTGTCTCCCTGGCAGCAGTGTCCACCCAGCCGCAAGGTTGGCGGCCGGTCTACGGGCCGGTAAAGAGGACAACCCCGATCATTTTGATTCCAGAACCTCGATCAATTCCTCTGCTGTTCTCACGGTCCGACTGTCTCTGTCCTTGCCTTCCCGCACCGCGTTGGCCTTCTCATGCGCCGGCGATCCCTTGCCGATCTGCTGGAACACGACGCGCCACTCCTCGAAGCCTGGGCGGAAACGCTGGATGCGTTGGAGGAGAAACGCCTTGATCTCACCCTCTCGGCCAGGGTACTCCACGTCGATCACCACACGGTGGGTTTCGTCCAAGTAGTCACGCAAGAGCAGGAACACGCCGGCAGCAAAGACCAGCACCTGGGCTGTGTTCTTGCTCTTGCCCTGGTTGCGCAGGTGTCTTACGGCCTCCACTTTCACGCCATGCGGGAGGATGACAGCAAAAGATATGCCGTCACTGAAGGCGATCACCGTGGATCGCGGCTGCTCGATCTTGTTGCTCTGATCGACCTCAATGGTTGCACGACGCATGGGCTACGCTCTCTCCAGGCTCATCGCTGCCGCCCACAGGTCGTCTAGGCGACGGTACTCGGCCAGGTTCTCGTCGGTACGGTTCTCCTGCCAGCGCACATAAGCCAGGCCGCTGGCGCTCTCCAACTCCTGCCAGGTAGCAAAGCCAGCTGACCACACGGCCACGACCGCTCGCAGGAGACCATCGCGCAAAAGGTCATTGGCGTCGCGTCCGTTGGGGGACTGCACTGGCGTCGACTCCCGGCCGATGGCGGCTCGTGCGTGCAGCGCCCGCTCCGGCTTGTCGGCCCACACAATCACCCGCTGGTAGTTGCTGGCCAGGGCCTGCATGTAGCGGGCGGCGCGGTCGATGTTGTCCTCCGGCCCGAAGCTCACCACGTCCACCAGGTCGCTCGCAGCCTGCCAGATGGACACAGCGTTCAGCTCGCCTTCGACCAGGATCAGCGATGGCCGGCTGGCCAGAAGATCCACGCCAAACAGGGTGCGCTCGCCGCCAGCCTTCTGGCCGAACCGCTCGCCGTGGGTGATGTCGTCGCCGATGAAACGATATTGCAAGGCCTTGATCTTGTCGCCCTTCTTCCAGGGCAGGATCAGCGCCGGCAGCTTCTTCTGGCGTCGTGGGTGCCAGGCGTCGGCATAGCCCAGGCCAAACGCGGCCCAGGTCGCCGGCAAGATGCCACGCTTGGCCAGGTACTCGCGGCCCAGCAGCCCTTCCGGCAAGCCCAGGCGCAGGGTGGCCGTGTCGAGGAATTGCCGCGCGTCTCGTTGCCAGGTGGGAGTCTGCCACGTCGAGGAGCCGGCCTTGTGATCTGGTCGAAGCTTTCCGTTGGCTCCTGCGGGAGCCGTTGGAGTCCAGCCGTTCAGGTAGTCGATGGCAGAACGGAAGTCACTGGCCAGGCCCAGGAACTGCACCAGACCGATGGCGTCACCGCGCTTCTCGTGACACTGGCGGCAAAACCACCAATCCGACGTCACGTGAAAACGGTCAGCGCCTCCGCATTTCGGGCATGGGCCGCTCATCTCGGAGCCGTTGGATTTCTCGTTGCGCAGTTCCACCAGCCGGCCGGCCAGGTCACGCAGATCAACTTTGCTCTTGATCTCAGAGGTGTCAATCATAGGCCCGCCTGTTTGTAACTGTAACGGATTGTAACGCTATTTTTCATGTTTTTCTCGCGTAGCATTTCTATAGAGAAAACCTGGAAATATCCGTTACAATCCGTTACATGTTACAGATGCAAAACCACGAACGGGATTGGCCTTCCCTGGGAGGCGCTTCTGGCCGTTCTCGAAGCCTTTGGCTCGGAGGGAGAGGGCAAAACCGCGCATCTGTTTGGATGTAACGCCGTTGTCGGAGCACCACGCACGATAGTTCGCGTACAGGTCGGCTGTCGCAGAGAATGCTGCCAGGTCGATCTTGCAGCAGTCATCGAGCCACTGCTGAACGTGGTCAATCTCTGCGCGCTGGCGATCCTTGACCACTGCCAGGCGCTGGAGCTCGGGGAGGCCGTCATTGCCAAGCGCATACCACGCTACGGCGCCCTGCACGGCCCAGGCAAGCACCGCTCGAAGGTTGGCGGGGTCACGCATCCGTGCCTTGAGTGACTTGTCCTCCTGGCCCAGGTGGCTGGTCGGAAACTCGATGATGCGGATGCGGCCCCATACCGCAGCGTCGTCAGGATCAGCGTTGATCGGCTGGTTAGAGCTGAGCCACACCTTGAACTGCGGTCGGTAGTTGAACTGGTCCCGATGCTTGAAAGCGCACGAGATCGTGTCGCCACCGGTGATCGTCTTCAGCTTGGCCTCGTTGAAGCGCTCGTACTGGTTGCTCTCGGAAGCCAGCACCAGGCGGGTGGGCTTGAGCGGAGCGAGGGCGAAGTTTTGCGCATCGACGTCGGCCGGCGCTGTCAGTGTCGAGAAAGAGATGGCCCTGGCGAGCTGCTCACCCAGCACCAGGCGCAGCGTTTCGGTGAACACGCCCTTGCCTGATCTTGGCGGGCCATACAGGTAGAACAGCACTTCTTCGGACGTGTAGCCCGTCAGGGTGTAGCCCACGGCCATTTGCAGCCAGCGGATCACTTCAGGATCACCGCCGACGGTTTCCGTGAGCCAGTTCTCCCATGCACTGTAGTCTGCGGCCTGGTCATAATCCACGCCGGCGACGTGCATGAAACGGTGGGCAGGTGAATGCGGTTGCAATTGTCCGGTGCGAAGATCCACCACGCCGTTGGGGCAGTTCAGCAGGTCGTGACTGGCGTCGAATTCCTTGTGGCTCACCGTCACCAGGCTGGTCAGGTTGTCGAGCGCGCCACGCACACGGCCGGCGTTTGGCACGCAAAACTTGATCAACTTCTCGTGCTTCTCGGCGTCGTCGGCGATGGCCGCCTTCATCCGCTCAATCAGTGTCTTGACGATTGATCTCTTGACAACTGCCTCAGCGGTATCGGTCTCCCAGTGTGCGCCGGTGTACTGTAGCCAGCCGTGAGACGACGTAAACACGAACCGGTGTGGGAACAGCTTGGTCACTGCCTGAGCGTTGGCCTCGTCGGAAACGCCCAGGTTCAGTAGGTCTACTGGTTCGGCCGGCTGTGCTGCCCTGTTAGTGGGTACCTGAGCCGCTTTCAGAGTTGCTTCCAGATGTGGAAGGTTGCCCCCTTGCGCCTCGGAGCCGTTTCGGTTATACTGAAGGTCAGTAGGTCGCTCACCTAACTGACCTTCCATGCCAGCGCCTGCGGTGCCAGCCGCAGGCGCTGTCGCGTCGTTAGCCATGCTGCACCTCGATGATGTGTTGCATTGTCTGTTGCTGCTGCGCTGCCAGGCCGGCCAAGATTAGCCGGCGTGCCGTTGTGCGCGGTTTCAGCGCCTCAGCCTGTGCCAGGCGCTCGATTTCGGCCTTCAGTGAAGGCGTCAACGGGATGTTCATGCTTTCGGTCAGCCTCTCGGCAGTCATGGGTGCCTCCTGGGGGAAATAGAAAACGCCCAGCACAACGTTGGCAGGGCCGAACGCGTCAGCTGGGCGTTTTCACTTAGTAATCTTAAAGATACGAATTTTTGTAATACGCGTTGTGCAGTTGTTTGACAAAACGCACTACGTCGGGTTATAACGGTCATAGTTCGACCTCACATGTCGAATAGCGACCTCGCCAGTTGCACCGCCCAACGCGAAGCGCCACCTCGCGTAAGGGTTTTCACCGTCGCCAGCGCCCACCGTTTCGCCGCCAAGCTCACAGGTGGGCGTTGCGCTATTTAGAATGCGTATACGTGTTTCGTGCTTCACAGTGAAAGCATTGTAGCACAGGTGTGGCGGAATGTGCCAGAAGCCGGGGAGTGAAATAGCGTTCTCCCAGCGAATTTTAAGAGTCGACCGAGTGATCTTGTCGCGCCTCCCACGCCAGCCCGATCAGTACGGCCGTCGGCAGCGCCCAGGCGATCAGCGCCGCCTCAATA
>Ga0209200_1002831_pt1 | contig 15503 bp, 8 predicted proteins | sample AD_UKC033_MetaG_FD_184406 | JGI IMG/M metagenome (GOLD analysis project Ga0209200, IMG submission 184406) | Active sludge microbial communities of municipal wastewater-treating anaerobic digesters from USA - AD_UKC033_MetaG (SPAdes) (version 2) | ecosystem: Engineered > Bioreactor > Anaerobic >...
CCAGCGCAGCACCGGCTCCGTTTCGATGCGATGGGGAAAGACGCCCGCCGGGCTTGCGCGCCGCGCCGCGGCCAGACGATCCCGCGCGGCCGAATCGCGCCCGAGAAGCTGCGCCAGGTAGCCCGCCGTGTAGGCCATCAGCATGCCGCCGCCCTCGCCCTCGGGCTCGAAATTCTCGATCACGTCCAGCGCGATCGCCGGCTGCCCCAGGTCCATGTACTCGGCGGCAAGCTCGAGCACCGCCTCGACGTTGCCGCCGATCAGGCGGCCGAGTTCCAGCCCCTCCCTCTCCGCGCCTCCGAGCCATAACACGCTGCGCGCGAAGGCGTCCAGCGGATCCGCGCCCAGATTCCGCCGGGCCGCCGCCACCGCCTCGCCGGTGCGCCCCTTCCGCAGACAGGCGAAGGCCAGCCGGTTCCGCGCCGCCGGATCGCCCCGCCACGGCCCCTCGGCGCCGAGGATATCGATGACGGCATCGAATTCGCCGCGCCGGATCAGGATTTTCGCGGCGAGAGCCCGGGCAGGCGCGGCCGTCAGCGGATCGAGCGCCGCCTGCCAGGCCTCGTCCAGCGCCGCGGCCTCATCGCCCAGGCGCAGCCGCGCCGCGGCGCAGGCGTACGCGGCAAGCCCGTGATCGGGATCAACCGCCAGCGCCGCGCGGGCGTGCGCCGCCGCCGCGGCGGCGTCGCGGTCCAGCGCCAGGCACGCCAGGCCCGTCAGGGCTTCCACCGAGGTGCCATCGAGCTCCAGCGCCCGCGCGAAACTCTTCTCCGCCTCGGGAAACTGCGCCCGGAGATACTCCTGCCAGCCCGCGCGGGCGCAAGCGCCCGCCCCCGCGAGCGCCGGCGCCCGGGCAGGCGGCGTCCGCACGGGCAGGTCGAGCGGCACTTGCAGACGCGCGAGGTGCGGCTCGATGAAAACCGTCACGCGCTCGGGCGCCTCCCCGATCTCGAGGGCCACCTCCACCGGCGCGCGCGGAGTGATCGCACAGGCCGCCTTGGCGAGGGTCCGCGCGCCATCCGCCGCCCGCACTTCGGCCTGTTCCCAGGTGCCGGTCCCGAGAATCCGCAGGCGGAGCTTGCCGCCCGCGCGCGACGCGTTCACGGCCACATCGCGGTTGGCGTGGGTGAATCCGCCCAGGCCCCGCACCGGGTACCACCACTCCCGCCATGTCGCGACCTCGTGCGGATCGAGCCGCCCCACGTCTACCTGAGTGGGCAGGGGGCCGGTTTGGATTTCGTTGTAGGGACCGTCGTCGTCGGTGAGGTCCATCTGGTGCATCGCGCCGTAGCCGCCGTGGCCCCACGTCCAGGCCTTCTTGCCGGGAACCAGCCGGTGATCGGAGTAGGCCACGATCCCGCGGTCCGCCTCCTCATCGTAGGCGCCGAAAAAATCCTGGTCGCACCGGTAGGCGAAGATCGAGGAGGCATCCTCGTAAGTTCGGCCGAGGCTCAGATCCCGCCCCTCGGAGATCGGCCAGGTGTAGAACGTCGTCCCGGCGTGGTCGGTGCCCAGCGTCATGGGATAAACGAAGCGGAAGCCCGGCGTGTTGGGCACCGCCGCACAGTTCCAGAAGTAATAGGGCCGGACCGTCTCGGTGCGGTTGTAGAAGCGGATGCGCTCCTCGAGGAACGCGCGCCCCGGCCGCAGCGTCACGATCACGGTCCAGCGCGTCCGGTAGATGCGCTCCACCTCCCCCACGGCGACGGAGCGGGCGCCGTCCGGCTCCGGCGGCAGAATTTGGACATCGACGGGTTGGACCGCGCTCACGGTGTGTCCCGCGGGCCCCGTGTTGAACTCGATCCCGCCCGCCACCCAGGCGCCGCACTGGCCGATCAACCCCGGCTTGACCACGCGATTCACGTAGAAGACCGGCGCGCCCGCCGTCTTGTCGAAGACGTCGAAGATCTTCCCCCCCAGCTCGGGCAGGAAAGTGACGCGCAGGTATTCGTTCTCCAGGACCACGGTCTTCCAGACCCGCGGGGTTTTCGTCCGCGCCAGGTTGTCCAGCATGGGGTACGGATAGATGTTCTTTTGGTCGGTGGCGCGGAAGTACGGATGCGGCACGGGCGGCATCCACGGATACGTGGGAATATCCAGGGTGCCCGTGTAGGCCGCTACCGGCGGCGCTTCGGCGGCGCCGACCGCCGCCGGCAGAAGCGCCGCGCCCAGAAGGAAAACCCGCCAAACCGCCCGTTGCGCCTGCCCCATGGCCCCTAACCCTCCCTCCCGCGCGCGGCGGCTCAGGCGCCGCCGCTAGGGGAAAACCTCGACTCCCTTGGCGCGCAGATACCGCTTCACCTCCGCGATCCGCAGCGTCCGGAAGTGGAACACCGAGGCCGCCAGCAGCACCGATGCCCCGCCCCTCGTCGCCGCCGCGTGGAAGTGCTCCAGCTTCCCCGCGCCGCCCGAGGCCACGACGGGGACGCGCACCGCATCGGCCACGGCGCGGATCAACTCCAAGTCGTAGCCGCTCAGGGTGCCGTCGCCGTCCATGCTGGTGGGCAGGACGGCGCCGGCCCCGAGCCGCTCGCATTCGGCGGCCCAGGCGACGGCGTCCTTGCCCACGGGCCTGGTCCCGCCCGCGACCACGAGTTCGAATCCCGACGGCACGGCGGGATTGCGCCGCGCATCGATGGCGATGGTGATGCGCTCCGCCCCGAACTTCTCCGCGGCCTCTCGAACGAGTCCGGGACGCTTCACGGCCGCGCTGTTCAGGGACACCTTCGCGGCCCCCGCGGCGAGCACGAGCTCGATGTCCTCCAGGCTGCCGATGCCGCCGCCCACCGTGAGGGGAAGCGACACCGCCGCCGCCACGCTCCGCACCCAATCGAGGCGCGCGCCGCGGTTTTCCAGCGTCGCCGCGATGTCCAGCATGGCGAGGGCATCGGCGCCCTCCCGCTGGTAGAACTCCGCGTTCCGAACGGGATCCCCCGCATCCCGCAGCCCGGCGAAGTTGACGCCCTTGACGACGCGCCCGTCCTTCACGTCGAGGCAAGGCATGATGGTCACCGGCGGCACAAGCGCTCCTTTCCGCGGGGGCCTTCCGGTCATCTTAACCGGAGGACGCCCGCGCGCAACGCCGCCGGCGCCCGGGGAAGGCGCGGCGGGCGGCGGCGAAATCCGGCCGCCCGCGCCAAACCGCCTCCGCTCAATGCGTGAAGACCATGGTCTTGACCTGGACGCCCTCGATTTTCTTGAGCTGCTTCACCATCGCCGCGATCTTGGCCGGCGCGCCGATGACCTCCAGCAGCACCACGCCGTACCCGGCGCAGTAACCCCGCGAAACCTCGTGAAGGCCCAGACGGGTCTTGATATGGCACCCGTAGCCTGTGAGGACCTTCTGGATTTCCTCGGCGTGCTGGACGCGGTCCGTGATGTTGACTCCCACGATCGTGTGCTTCGCGCGCATGAGCATGTCTCCCTGGCCGTGTTGCTGGAATGGAATCCGCCTGCGTGAGGAGGTATTCTATCTTCACGCGGTTCTCTTCGCCACACGGGGAAGCGGGCCGGTCCGGAAGGGCGCCCGCCCCGGGCAGAAGCGAGGCGCGCGCCGGCGCGGGAGGTCGTCATGCGTGGGATCATCGTCGTCGCGTCCATCGCCGGGTTCGCCGCGGCGTCGCTCTGCGCCGCGGAGTTCGCCGCGCGCGTGGAGGCCGAGGAGGTCGTCTTCAGCTACACTCCCGCCGACAACGGCGCGGGGCCCATGTGGTGCCACGGAAACACCTGCATCGTCCGAGCCGACGGGCAGATCTTCGTCAGCGGCTTGGAGACGATCCCCGGCGCGAAGCCTCTCAACAACTGCCTGCCGCTGCTCTTTCGCCGCGCGGACTCCGGCTGGGAGCTCGTCCACAAGGACGAGGGGAGAACGCGCGAGCCCTGCCCGCTGGCCGTGGCGCCGGGCGGAAAGGTCTTTCTGTCCCTCAACCCGACCCTCGCGCCGGTGGATGCCTACGGCGGGCCGGCCGAGCCCCGCGTGCTCGAGTTCGATGCCGCCGCGCCCGCCGAGAAGCCCGCGGCGCATCTGCCCCGCTGGGGCGCGGCCCCCGCCTTCACCGAGCATTCCTACCGCAGCTTCGCCGCCGACGGCGCCCGCGGGGAGCTTTTCCTCCTTCAGAACGTCGGCTACGACGGCGCGCACTGGGCCTTCAGGGATGCCCGGGGCGACTGGCCCGCGGCCGGGAAGCTCCTCTGGCCGTGGGGCGCCGAGTACGACACGCCGCAGCCGATCCGCCTCTGCTACCCCGCCGTGGCCCTCGCCGATGGCGCCGTGCACTTCCTCGGCGTGAGCGACATCATCGAGCCCAGGCCGGCGTGGCGCGAGTACAAAAAGAAGCTCACCGGCCGCGACTGGGATTACGATTTCAGGCGGCTTTTCTACACCGCCTGCCAAGACATCGGGAAGGGCGCCTTCGGCGCCTGGCTGGAAGTCGCGAGCCGCGAGGCGACCTGCGGCTGGATCTTTCCCCAGGACCTGCATGTCGGCGCAGGCGGCCGCGTGCTCGCGCTCTGGACCGAGCGCGCCATCGACGAACGCCTGCGCAAGGAATTTTTCCCCGAGGCGAAGCAGCGCCATTCCCTGGAACTCGCCGTGATCCGCGACGGCGCCGTCGTCCGACGGACGACGCTGCTGGCCGGCGGGGAAGGCCTCGGGAGCCTGCGGCCCGGCGATGGGCGCTTTCACATCACGGAAAACGGGCGGCTTTTCGTCTTCTGCTTCGCCCGCGGCGCGGACAAGGACGGCAAGCCGTTCGCCGAGCATCGCCTTATCGAGATCGACCCGGACGGCGCCGCCGGCCCGGCCATCCCCGTCAGGCTCGCGCAACCGCTCCCGAGCTTTTTCAACGCCACCGTGCGGGCCGGCTGCCCCCCATCGAGCACCCTGGACATTCTCGGCGAGCATGCCGGCGCGATGCGCTACGCGCGGATCCGAATTCACTGAAATCCGCGCCGCATCCGGCGCTCAGGGGGCGCGGCGCGGGCCTTCGCCCCGGCGATGCGCGCTCGGCGGCCGGCCGCGCATCTCGGGGCGCCGCCGGGAGGTTGACCCGCGGCGGCTCAAACCCAATCATGGGTTGTAGGACACGCAGCCGAACCGCTCAGCCTCGAGAAGACCGTGGTCAAGCCGCCCCCGCCCACAACACCCACGCCGACACCGCCGGCGCCGCGCCGCGGGCGCCGCCGCGTTTTGCGGATCGGGCTCGCCCTGCTAATCTGCTGCGCGCTGCTCTCGATCCTCTTGAGAAACAGGGCGGCGGCGTTCCTGATCCCCGCCCTGCTCGGTCCCGCCCTGGGCCTCGATGTGACCCTCGACGAAGTCCGCATCGGGCTTCACGGCACCATTGCGATCACGGGGCTGCGCGGCGAATCGCCGGCGCCATGGACCACCGTGCGCCGCTTCTCGGCGGCGGAGTTGACCCTCCGCGTCGCTCCCTGGAAGCTCCTGCGCGAGGGCGTGGAAGGAATCTCTTCCGTGCGGCTCTCCCGGGGAATCCTGGACCTCGACCTGGCGCGCGCCGGCGCGGCGGACGACCAGGCGCCCGGACCGGAGGCAGAGGAGCGCGCCCCGATCCTTCCCGGCGCGCTGCCCGCCCTCGACCTGGACTTCGCGTCGATCACCGTCCGAACTTCGGACCTCGAGGCCGCTTTCCACAATCTGACGGTCGCCTCGCATCCTAACGCCGGCGCCTCGCCCTTCACCGTTGCCGGCGTGGCGCGCCTGCGGCGCGCCCGTTACGACGAACAGGCCCGCGTGGTCTGCGAGGGCATCTATCGCGGCGGCACGGTGCGCGAATTGTCCGTGCGCGCCGACGATGCGCCCTTCGTCAACGCCGGCCGGCTGCGGCTCGACGAACCGGCGGGCGCCTTCGAGCTCTCGCTCTGCGGCGGCGCCGTCGCGGGCGAGGGCCGCCTCTGCCCCGCCGGCGAGCTGCAATTGACCGCCCGCGCCGACGGCCTCGATGCCGCCCGTCTGAAAACGCTTCTCGACCGCCTGGGCCTCATCGAACTCCCGGCGCCGGTCGCGCGCCTTCTCGAGGGGCGGCTGGACCTCGAAGCATCGCTGCGCCTCCCGCTCGCGGCGCCCGAGGAGGCTTCCGGGAACATCACCGCCGCGCTGGGCGGCGCAAGGGTCGCCGGCGCGGCGTTTTCCCGCGTGCGACTTTCAGCCTCCTATGACCGCGGCGTCCTGGAAGTACCCTCCCTCCTGGCCGAGGGCCCGAGCCTGGAGATCCGCGGCACCGGCCTGCGCGCGTCTCTGGCGGAGCCCACTACCGCCGGAATTCTCCGGAGCGCCGCGGGGGCCTTCGCCCTGGCCGCGTCCGACCTGGCGGCCGCCGGCGCAGCCCTGTTCCCGGAGCTGCCGCTTCCCGCGCCGTCCCGCGGAGCCGCACTGACCGCGCTCGTCCGCTTCGCCGCGGGCGCCGCCGCCGCCGAGCATCTCAGGATCGAGGGGCCTGATCTGCTCCTGGATGTGTCGCGCGCCCGGGCGGCGCTGGACGCCGAGGCGCCGGAGCGCTCGCTGCTGGACGTCGAGGGGCGCCTGAGCGCCGGCGATCTCTCGTTGCTCGAGAACCTGATCTCGACCCGCTTGTCGGGCGCGGCCACCGCGGCGTTCGCGCTCCGCGGTCCCGCCTGCGCGCCCCGCGCCGACCTGCACATCGCCGCCGCGAACCTGGCGGTTGCGGGCGCCGCCATCGCCGGGCTCGACGCCGTCCTGGAGGCCGAGCGCGGCTGCATCCGCGTCCACGCCTTCCAGGTCGAGACGGGCGCGCCGGCGGACGCGCGGGCCGCGCTCAGCGGGACCTTCCAGCTAGACCCGCCGCGCTGGGAAGACATGCATTTTGAGTGCCGCGGAGAAGACTTGCAGGCGCTCGCGTCCCTGGCCGGTCTCGCGGCGCCGCCGGCGCCGGCGGACGAAGGCACGGCGGCCGCCCCGCCCCTCCTGCCTCCGGGGAGTTTTTCCTTCACCGCAACCCTCGCCGGCCCCTTGGAATGGCCCGACGGAGAAGCCGCGCTCCGCCTCGAGGGGCCATCGCCCGCGCGGGTCCTGGTCACGAAGCGCGGTGACGCGTGCGCCGCGGCGGTGCACGCTCTGCGCCTCCGCGATGTCGTTTTTCACGCCGAGGCGGAGGGCACGCTCGATCGGTCGTTACGTTCGGGCTCCTTGAGGCTGGACCGCCTGGAGGCCCTGTCGAGCACGACCCGGTGGGCGGCGCCGCATCCCGCTGCGGCGCGGTTCGATGCGAACGCGGGCGAATTCACGGTCGACCCTCCCCTCATCATCGAGAGCGACGAGGGGCGTGTCGAGCTGCGCGTCGTCCCTCGGGCGGGACGCATCGAGGCCCATCTCCTTGCGCACGCCGCCGCGGAACTCGAACTTGCGGGATTCGTCGTACGCGCGCCCCGCCTTTCCGTGGAAGCCGCCTGCGGCGCCGGCAAGCTCCGCGATCTGGCGGCATCCGCTCGGTTCGAGGCCGCCGCCGTCGCCGCGCCGCCGGCTTTCGGCGTGCGCGCCCACGGCCCCCTGCGCATCGCATGCACGCTCGACGCGGCGGCGTCGCCGCCGGCCTGCGACATCGAGATCGAAGCGCCGCAGATCCTATTCCCCGGCTTGGCGGACGGGCCGGCCTTCAAGAAGCCGCCGGCGGGATCGGCCGCCGCCGCGATCGCGTGGCGCGGAACCCGGCTGCAGCTAGATCGCGGCGCTCTAGCGCTGGGAGAAGCCACGGCGGCGGCGGCCGGTTGGGTGGACGTGGATGCCGATCCCGCGGCGATCGTCGCCCGGCTCGGGGCGCCCCGCGTCACGCGATACGCGCTCGAGCTCGACGCGCGCGGCGATCTGTCGGCGCTCCGCGAGCTCCTGCCGGACGTCCGCGCGCTCCAAGGCGCCGTTCGCATCAACGCGCGCTTGAGCGGACCGGCCGATGCCCCCGAGCTGACGGCGGCGCTCGCCCTCGAGGACGGCGAGGCTCATTTCTCCGGCCTGCCGCGCTTGGACGCCGTCAGCGGGCGCCTCGTCATGACGGGCGATCGCATCGCGATCGAGAAGCTCGGCGGCGACCTGGGCGGCGCGCCTTTCATCCTCGCGGGGCAGGCGACCGGCCTACCCGGCGCGCCTCGGATCGAGCTCGCGGCGGCGGCCGAGAATGTCCTGCTCGCCCGGACCGACAACGTCCGCATCCGCGCCGACGCCGATCTCAGGCTGCGCGCCGAGGGCGAGCTCCTCGCCGCCACGGGCGCCGTCACCATCACGGACGGCCGCGTGCTCCGCGACGTGCCCCTCGTCGATGCCCTCAGAAATCTGGCCCGCCGCGCGGGCACCGTCCTGACGCGCGCGCCCTCCGCGGCGCCCTCCAAGACCGCGGACCGCGCCACGGCCGGCCTGGCGCTTTTCAGCCTCGACCACAGCCCCTTCGACGACCTGCGTTTCGACATCCGCATCCTTTCCCGGAGCCCGATCGTCCTGCGCAGCAACCTCCTGCGCGGCGCGTGTCGCCCCGATCTGACCCTGCGGGGCACGGGCAAGTTTCCGGTGCTCGAGGGCAGTCTGTACCTGGACGGCGTCACCGTTTTCCTCCCGGCGGCCAAGTTCCTGGCATCGTCGGGCGTCGTCCACTTCGATGCCCACAAGCCGCTCTTCCCCGAAATCGACATCACCGCCGCCGCCCGCATGCGGGGCTACGACATCACCGCGGTCATCTCCGGCCCCGTCAACAACCTCTTGATCGAGTTTTCCTCCAGCCCGCCGCTGCCTTCCGAGAGCCTCCTCCTCATGGTCACGACCGGCCGCCCCCCCGGCGCCGAGGATGTCGAATCGGAGAAGCAGGTGCTGATCACCGCGGCGCAGTACTTCGGCCTGGATCTGCTGCGTTCCCTGTTCGGCCGGGAACGCATCGATGCGGGCGAATCGATCCTCGAACGTTTCGAATTCGACATCGGGCGCAATTTGAGCCGCTCGGGCAACGAAACCTGGGAGGCGCGGTTTCTCGTCACGCGGGCCTTGCTGAGCGAGGCCGACGATCTGTACCTGACCGGCGAGCGCGACGGGTTCGACCACTACAACGCGGGGGTGCGGGTTGTCTTCCGCAACGACTAAGCGCTTCCTGCGCGCCGCCTGTCTCGCGGCGGCCGCCGCCTGCGGCTGCGCCGGTCCTTCGGCGGCGCCGGCCGAGGCGGATCCGCGCCTCCCCGCCCTGCGCTTCGAGGGCAACCGCGCCTTCTCCGAGGCCGCCCTCCGCGAGGCCCACGCCGAGGAGCTCGCGCGCTACGCCGCGCGCGGAGCGCGCCGGGCCGACGTGGACGACCTCGCCTTCGCCATCGAGGAATACTACCGGGAACACGGGTATCCGTTCGCCGCGGCGGAGTACCTGCGCACCGCCGCGGGCTACACGTTGCGCATCGCCGAGGGGCCCCGCGTGACGGTGGAGGAGGTGCGCATCGAGGGCGCCGCGGCCTTTCCGCCCGAACGCCTGCGCGCCCTGGCGAGCCTCCCGGAGGAGGGGCTGCCGGGATTCGCCGTGCGACCCTACGTGGCCCACCGGGTCCAAGCCTGCGCCGCCGCCATCGCCCGGGAGTACGCCGCGCACGGCTACCATGAGGCGGCTGTCGAGAAACCGGCGGTCGAATTCCTGGAGGACGGCTCCCGGGCGCGGGTGACCATCAGGCTGCGCGAGGGTCCCCAGTACGTGTTGGAGCGCATCGCATCCGCCGGCGTGCCGCATCTCGCCCCGGAGGCCGTCGAAGCGCGCATCGGCTACCTGCGCGCCGCGGCCTATACGGCCGAGGCGCGCAACGAGCTCGAACGCGCCGTCGAGGATCTCTACGCCGACGAGGGCTATCCGGACGCCCGCGTCGCCACCGAGGAGCAAATCGCGGGCGCGGCGGAACCCCGCGCCCGCGTGGCGGTGACCCTCGTCCTGCACGCGCGTCCCGGCCCGCGCACCGTCGTGCGCGCCATCATCATCCGGGGCAACACCCGCACCGCCGAGGGGCTCATCCTGGCCCGCATGGCCTGCGGCCCGGGCGACCTTTACCGCGGCGCCGCGGTGCGCCGCAGCTTCCGGCGCCTTTTCTCGACAGGGCTCTTCGCGTCGGTGGACATCCGCCTCTCGCCCGCCGCCGCGGAGGCAGCCGACGGCGCCGCGGCGGAACGCGACCTGATCGTCGAGGTCGCGGAGGCGCCCACCCTGGAGTACTTCTTCGAGCTCGGCTACGGATCCTACGACCTGGTGCGGGGCAAGGCCGGCATCAGAAAGAAGAACCTCCTGGGCAACGGGTTGGCCGCCCGCGCCGAGATCATGGGTTCGGTGCGCGGCGCGGAGGCGACCGTGGGGTTGACCGCGCCTTGGCTCTTTCGGAGCGAGTGGAGCGCGGATCTTCCCGTCACCTTCCTGTACCGAGAGGAGCCGTCCTACACCATCATGGAAAGCACGACGCGGCTCAAGCTGTCCCGCGAGCTGGCGGCGGACCTGGAGGGCGGCGCCATGTATCGATTCAGCCTTTCGAGCATCGAAAAATACAACGTCGTCGAACTGTACGGGGAACAGTCCGATCTGCGCCTCGGAGCCGCGGGCCCGTATCTCTCCTATGACTCCCGGGATGATTTCTTCACGCCCTCAAGCGGAGCCCGCGTGCGCCTGTTCGGGGAACTCGGCGCGCCGCCGCTCGGGAGCGAAATCGACTTCTGGCACGCGGGCATCGCCGCAAGCGCTTTCGTCCCGCTTCTCTCCGGCACGGTGCTGGGCGCCAATGCGCGCCACGAATGGATCGCGCCTTTCAACGACACCGCCCGCATTCCCATCCAAGAGCGGCTCTTCAACGGCGGGGAGAACTCCGTGCGCAGCTTCAAGCAGTCGAAGCTCGGCCCCCGGGATTCCGGCGGGAAGCCCGCCGGCGGCGAAGTGCGCACGACGCTCTCCCTCGAGCTCAGGCAACGCGTGCTGGGCCATCTCTCGGCGGCCGCCTTCGGCGATTACGGCAATGTGGCCCTCGCCGCGGCCAGGCCGCTGGAGGGTTTCCGCGCCGCGGTGGGCGGCGGCCTGCGCTACAACCTCCCCATCGGCCCCCTGCGCTTGGACGTGGGCGTCAATCCGCGCCCCCGCAAGGAAGAAGACGCCTACGTCATCCACTTCGCGGTGGGCATGCCGTTTTGAGCGGGAGTTCGGCGCGGGGGAAAAGCGCCTGAACGGCGCCGACAGGCGCTGACGATTTCAGGGTGGAGACCTGGGGCCGGAGGCGGTAGTCTGGAAGCTGTCGGAGCCCGAGCCGCGGCTTCCGTGGCCGGCGGCCCGCGCTCGCGCGAGGTATACGCCATGCACTGGTTCTTTGCCGCTGCAACCTGCGCCGTTCTCTGCGGCGCCCGGGAACCCGAGATCGCCAAACGCGTCGCCGCCGCGGAGGCCTGGGGCGGCGATCTCCTGCGGGAAGACGCGTGGCGCCCTTGGGGCCAAGGCTTCGCGCGGGAGGGCAACACGTTCGTGTGCGACAACGCCCAGGCGGCCGACGCCCAGCGCGGCGCGTCCCAGACCGTCGTCCTCGACCAGAAGACGCCGGCGCCGATCCACGCCGCCGTTTGGGCGCGCGGCGAGAACGTCGGCGGCGGATCGGAGGGCGATTACGCCCTCTACCTCGACCTCATCTACGCCGACGGGACTCCGCTCTGGGGCCGGATCGCCGCCTTCGCGGCAGGCACCCACGCCTGGGAGCGCCGCGAGGTCGTCGTCTTCCCCGACAAGCCCGTCCAGTCCCTCACCGTCCACCTTCTGCTCCGCCGCCGCTCCGGGAAGGCGTTCTTCCGGGACCCCGAGCTCAGACAGGCCGCGGCGCCGGAGGGCTTCTTCAGCTTCGACGGTGTCCCCGTGAGGCTCGTCCGCCCGGCGCGCGAAGGCCTGCAGCTCCGCGATGCAGCCTCAGGATCGGACTTCGTGCGCGCCGACGGCGGCACGGTCCTCGGCATCGCGGTGGCGGCCGCCGAGGAGGCGGCCGGCCCCGCGCGCATCCTCGATGTCGTTCTGCGCGACACGACCGGCAAGGATCGCGCGCTCACGCTGGTCTGGTCCGTGCCCTTCGAAGCGACCGAATGGCTCGCCGACCCGCGGCGCCGGGAGCGGATCGAGCCTTCCCGGGAATACGTGGAAGCCTCGCGCTTCGCGGCGGGCGCCAACGGCCGGCTTTCCAAGTACCCTTTCGGCGCCGCCGCGGGCGCCGCGCGCGGCATGGCGCTGGGCCTCGATCCCGAGCACCCCGTCTTCTTCCGCGCGGGGTACAATTCCGGCGCGGGGGAGCTTTTCCTCGCCTGCGATATCGGGCTCGCGCCGGAGAAACCCGAGGCGCGCGTGCGCCTCGTTCGCTTCGAATTCCCGCCGGCCTGGGGCTTCCGCGCCGCGCTGGCCGAGTACCGCCGGCTCTTCCCCAACGCCTTCCGCTCGCGCACCCCCGTCCAAGGCCTCTGGATGCCTTTTGCGAAAATCAGCGCCGTGAAGGGTTGGGAGGATTTCGGCTTCGCCTTCAAGGAAGGCGACAACGAGACCCGGTGGGACGATGCGCACGGCGTCATCACCTTCCGGTACACGGAGCCCTTGACGTGGTGGATGCCCCTGGCCGAGCACCTGCCTCGCACGCTCGATGCGGCCGTCGCGGAAGCCGAACGCCTCGCCCGCGAAGGCCCGCCGGAGCTCAAGTCCCGCGCGCAAGCCCTCTTCGCCAGCGGGTACCGCGACGCGCGCGGGAAGCTCATCGCGCGGATCCTCGACACGCCGTGGTGCAACGGCGCCGTCTGGAGCATGAACTCGATGCCCGGCATCCCGGGCGCGGCGACGGATTTCAATCTCAAGTGGAATCCATCCCTCAAGGAGTCCCTCTACGGGCCCGGGCGCGCGGGGGATCTCGACGGAGAGTACATCGACTCCAGCGAGGGCTACGTGACCGACGAACTAGATTTGCGGCGGGCGCACTTCGCGGCGGCGCGCACGCCCCTGGTCTTCGCCATGGACACCCGCGCGCCGGCCCTCTTCCGGGGCCTCATCGCCTACGAGTACGTCCGCGCCATCGCCGCCGACGTGCACGGCATGGGCAAGCTCATGATGGCGAACGCGACGCCCGACCGGATCTTCTGGCTCGCGCCGCACCTCGACGTCATGGGGACGGAGACCAACTGGAATCCCGGCGGCGCCTGGCGGCCCATGTCCGATGCCGACCTGCTCTACCGGCGCGCCATCTGCGGCCCCAAGCCCTTCTGCTTCCTCATGAACACCGACTTCGATGCCTTCGGCCCCGACGCCGTCGAGCGCTACATGCGGCGCTGCCTGGCCTACGGCATGTTCCCGGGGTTCTTCAGCCCCGACGCCGCCACCGGACATTATTTCTCCCGGCCTGAGCTGTACGAGCGCGACCGCCCGCTCTTCAAGCGGTACGTGCCGCTCTGCAAGCTCCTGGCGGAGGCAGGCTGGGAGCCTGTCACGAACGCGCGCACGGAGGCGCCGCACATCCGCCTCGAGCGCTTCGGCGAGAGCCTTTTGACCGTTTTCAACGACAGCCTCGAAAGGGCGGCGGCGACGATCGTCTGGGAAGGCGCGGCGCCGTCGGCCGCAAGCCGGGAGCTTCTCTCCGGCGCGCCCGCGGCCTGGCGCGAACGCTTGAGCGCGGACCGCGCTCAAGCGGAAACGGTTCTGGCGCTCGGCCCCGAAGAAGTGGCGGTGCTCCGGCTGCGCTGACGGCGGTCCGCTTCGCGCCTGCAAGACCGCGCGCCGGCGGCCGCCCGGAGCTACACGGCCTCCACGGTGGACGGCGGCTTGGAAGCGATGTTGTAGGTCACGCTCACGACGCCCGGGACCTCGCGCGTGATGCGCTCGGCAAGCCTCTTGAGCGTCGCGAAGGGCAGCTCCGTCGGCGCCGCCGTCACCGTGTCCTCGCTGTCCCAGCAGCGCACCTCGATCTGGCGGCCGAATTCGCGCTTGCCATCCCTGATGCCCGTGACCTGGTCCTCGTGCAGGATCGCGAGACACTGGAAGGTATCGGTGCCCTCCAGTTCCTCCTCCACGATGCGCGTCGCGATTCGCACCAGAGCGATGCGCTCGGGCGTCGCCTCGCCGATGACGCGCGCGGCCAGAGCGGGGCCGGGAAACGGCGGGCGGTTGTACATCTCCCGGGGGAGGCCGAGCGCTTTGCACACGGCGCGGACGGCGGGCTTGCGCAGCTCGACCAGGGGCTCGAGCACCTTGTAGCCGTAGGCGGCCTGGGTGTCGATGCCGAGCTGAGCGAGAATGTTGTGCTGGCGCTTGATGCCCGCCACGGTCTCCTCGACATCGGTGAGGATGGTGCCTTGAAGGAGGAACCGCGCGCCGCTCCGGGCGACGAGACGCCCGAAGACCCGCTTGTAGAAGGCTTCGCTGATGGCCTGGCGCTTCTCCTCGGGGTCGGCCTTGCCCCTCAGGGCCGCGAAGAACTCCTCCCGGGCATCGACCTTCTCGACGGGCACGCCGCGGGCGTTGAAGAAGGCCACGACCCGGTCGGGCTCGCCCTCCCGCATGAACCCGTTGTCGATGAAGTAGCTCTTGAGACGGGCGCCCAAGGCCCGGTGGCCCAGCATGGTCACCGTGTTCGAATCGACCCCGCCCGAGAGGGCGTTGACGGCGGCGCCGTCGCCCACCGTCTCGGCCAGCTCGCGCACCTTGGCATCGATGAAGGCGGTTGGATTGATCTCCGCCAGCGTGATCTCCTTGAGCGGCATGCAAACCTCCTTGGCCTCCCGATGTGCTCACAGCCTACCGGAAGAGCGGGGCGGGCGCAAGGCGGGGCGCCGCGTTGACATTTCGCCGCGCTTCGGATACTAGGAAGGGGACGACACAGGAAAGGAGCGCCGCCCCATGAAGCCCAGCCTGAACCGCCGCGATTTCATCGCCGTCACGTCGAGTCTCGCCGCCGCCGCCGCCCTGACCCGTCCGGCGCGCGCGGCCGAGGCCGCGCCCTCGGCCTTCAAGACCGTGCTCAAGAAAGCCATGATCGTGGGGGGCGCGCCCACGGCGGCGCAATTGGAGGAGTTCAAGGCCGCGGGCTTCGACGGCGTCGAGGCCGGCGTCGCCGGCCTCGAAGAGGCCGCCGCGAGCCGCCGGGCCGCCGAGAAGCTCGGCATGCGGGTCCACTCGGTGCTGCGCGGCTGGGCGGAGTTCAACAGCGACGACCCGCGCAAGTTCGAGGACAGCTTCGCGGCCACGGAGAAGGCGCTGCGCGCGGCGCAGGCCTTCGGCGCCGATGCCGTGCTCCTGGTTCCCTGCCGCATCGGCGGCATGCCGATGCCGCGCGCGTGGGAGTTCCTTATCGATTTCGATCCCGCGAACGGCCGCATCCGCCGCGTCACTTTTCCCCGAGTATCTTTTTGCTGCCGGGCATCATCAACGGTTTTAAGCCTTATGCCGTAAAAAAACCGCAGCGCCGACAGTTATTTGATAGTATTATTGTCTGCGGACCTCTTATCCACAAAATCCACCTTGGAAAGATCCTCGCCC
>Ga0209200_1002835_pt1 | contig 15499 bp, 17 predicted proteins | sample AD_UKC033_MetaG_FD_184406 | JGI IMG/M metagenome (GOLD analysis project Ga0209200, IMG submission 184406) | Active sludge microbial communities of municipal wastewater-treating anaerobic digesters from USA - AD_UKC033_MetaG (SPAdes) (version 2) | ecosystem: Engineered > Bioreactor > Anaerobic >...
CCACATCGACCGCGGCGAGCACGGCGAGCGCACGCAGCGTGATGTCATGCAGGTTTCCGAGCGGCGTAGCCACCACATACAATGACGGCGTACTGGACAGTGGGCGATCGGGCAAGGGAGCGGAGGTGGTCATGGGAGGCAGATCCGGAGGCTGGACGCGCGGCGCAGGCGAGGACGACAGGGGCGCGCACGCGGGGGCGGACAGTATCGGCGCGCGCCCGACGCCGGCGCAAGCGCATGGCGCTGCGGCCGAGGCACTCGCCGCAGAGCACCTCGCCGCGCACGGCCTGCGCGTGATCGCGCGCAACGTGCGCTGCCGCGGCGGCGAGGTCGACCTGGTCTGCCTCGACCGCAGCCACGTCGTCTTCGTCGAGGTGCGCCTGCGCCGCAACGGTCGCTTCGGCGGTGCCGCGGAGAGCATCACCGCAGCCAAGCAGCGCCGCGTGCTGATCGCGGCGCAGTGGTGGCTGGGCGGCGCAGGGCGGCGCTTTCGCGATGCGCCCTGCCGCTTCGACGCGGTGCTGCTCGACGCTCTCGATCCGGCGCGCGTCACCTGGCTCCCGGGCGCGTTCGATGCCGGCTGAGAGCGCGTGCTAGACTCTCCGGCCCCCGCAGATCTCGCATCCCGCATGAACCTGATCGACCGCATTTCGCACCAGTTCGAAGACAACATGCGCGCCTCGCTCGAGGCGCTCGAACTGCTCGCCGCGCCGATCGCCGGCGCGGTCGAGCTGATCACCGCCAGCCTGCTCGACAGCGGCAAGGTTCTGGTCTGCGGCAGCAGCGGCTCGGCGGGCGACGCGCGACGCTTCGCCGCGCAGCTGGTGAACGGCTTCGAGCTCGAGCGCCCGGCGCTCGCCGCGATGGCGCTCAGCGCCGACAGCTCCAGCCTCGCCCCCGTCGCCGGAGATCCCGACACCCAGGCCTTGTTCGCCCGCCAGATCGCCGCCTTCGGCCAGCCCGGCGACATCCTGCTCACCCTGTCCGCCAACCCCGATTCGTCGCGAATCCTCGACGCCATCCGCGCAGCCCACGAGCGCGACATGCGCGTGATCGCGCTGACCGGCGCCGGCGGCGGGAGCACGGCCGCAACGCTGGGACCGGCAGACATCCTGCTGTGCACACCGGACGAGCGGGTTGCCCGGATCAGGGAAATCCACTTGCTGATCCTGCACTGCCTGTGCGACGGTATCGACTGCCTCTTACTCGGAGTGGAAGACTGATGAACCAACCCCAACACCGCGACAGACCGGCGAAGTCCAGCCGGCGTGCCCTCCTCCTGGGCCTTTCCGCGGCCATCGCGCTGCCGCTGCTGCAGGGCTGCTTCCCGGTCGTCGCCACCGGCGTCGGCGCCGGCGCGGCGATGGTCTCGGACCGCCGCACCAGCGGCACCTACGTCGAGGACGAAGGCATCGAGTGGAAGGTTTCTGCACGCATCCGCGAGCGCCTGGGCGACAGCGTGCATGTCAACGTCACGTCCTACAACCGCAACGTCCTGCTCACCGGCGAGGCGCCCAACGAGACCGTGCGCGGCCAGCTCGACGGCATCGTCGCCGGTGTCGAGCACGTGCGCGGCGTGGTGAACGAGGTGGCGATCGCCCCCAACTCCAATCTCACCGCGCGCGGCAACGACACCTTGATCACCTCCAACGTGAAGGCGCGCATGATCGACGCCGGAACCGTCTCTGCCCACAACATCAAGGTGGTGACCGAGGCCAACGTCGTCTTCCTGCTCGGCATCGTCACCCGCAGCGAGGCCGACGCTGCCGCCGAGGTGGCGCGCACCAGCCAGGGCGTGCGCAAGGTGGTGCGGGTGTTCGAGTACATCAGCGACGAGGAAGCACGCCGGCTCGACAACCCGACCGGCGCACGGCGCAACTGAGCGACGGCGGCGGGCATCGCAGGCGGCCGCCTCCCCACGAAGGCGCCGCCAGCGGCACCTCCTAAGTGCCGAGCGCGTCGAGCAGCTTCTGGTGCACGCCGCCGAAGCCGCCGTTGCTCATCACCAGCACGTGGTCGCCTGGCCGTGCCGCCGCGACCACGTCCGCGACCAACGCATCGAGGCGATCGTAGCTGCGCGCGCGCGCGCCCAGCGGCGCGAGGGCCTCGGCGGCATCCCAGCCCAGCCCGTGCGCATGGCAGAACACCAGGTCGGCCTCGGCGAGGCTGGCCGGCAGCTGCGCCTTCATCACTCCCAGCTTCATCGTATTCGAGCGCGGCTCGAGCACCGCCAGGATGCGGCCCTGCGGCTCGCGCCGGCGCAGGCCGCCGACGGTGAGCGCAATCGCGGTCGGATGGTGGGCGAAGTCGTCGTAGACGCGCACCCCGCGCACCGTGCCGCGCAGCTCCAGCCGACGCTTGATGCCGGCGAAGCGTCCGAGGCTGGCGATCGCCTGTGCCGGCGTGACGCCGACGTGGCGTGCGGCGGCGATCGCGGCGAGCGCGTTGTCGCGGTTATGGCTGCCGGCGAGCGGCATGCGCACGCGGCCCTGCTCCACGCCGTCGAGGCGGAAGACCGCCTCGACCTCGTCCGCCCCGGTCGCCACCGCCCACCGTCCATCGCCGCCGAACCACTCCAGCTCCGACCAGCAGCCGCGCTCGATCACGCGCCGCAGGCTGTCCTCGTGCGCGTTGGCGACGATGCGACCGCTCGCGGGGATCGTGCGCACCAGGTGGTGGAACTGGGTCTCGATCGCGCCGAGGTCGGCAAAGATGTCGGCGTGGTCGAACTCGAGATTGTTGAGGATCGCCGTGCGCGGCCGGTAATGCACGAACTTCGAGCGCTTGTCGCAGAAGGCGGTGTCGTACTCGTCGGCCTCGATCACGAAGAAGGGCGACTCGGTCAGACGCGCCGACACGCCGAAGTTCTGCGGCACGCCGCCGACCAGGAAGGAGGGCGACAGCCCGGCGTCTTCCAGTATCCAGGCGAGTAGCGAGGTCGTCGTGGTCTTGCCGTGGGTGCCGGCCACCGCCAGCACCCAGCGCCCGGCGAGCACATGCTCGGCCAGCCACTGCGGCCCGGAGACATACGGCAGGCCGCGGTCGAGAATCGCCTCGAGCAGCGGGTTGCCGCGCGACACCGCGTTGCCGACCACGTACACGTCGGGCTCCAGGTCGAGCTGGCTGCTGTCGTAGCCTTCGATCAGCCCGATGCCCTGCTCCTCGAGCTGGGTGCTCATCGGCGGATACACGTTGGCGTCGCAGCCGGTCACGGTATGGCCGGCTGCGCGCGCGAGCAGCGCAACGCCGCCCATGAAGGTGCCGCAGATGCCGAGGATATGGATGTGCATGGGGATTTCGCGCTCCGCTAAGCCTTCATCCGGCCGCAACCGGGGCTGTATTACAATGGGCGCGCATTCTACCCGAGGCCCACCATGCCCTCACACGCCCACGTTTCCCGCAGCGGCGGCCTGCGGCGCGAAATTGCCGCGCTCGCCGCGCGCATGATGGCCGAGGATGGCATCAGCGACTTCGGCTTCGCCAAGCGCAAGGCGGCGAAACAGCTCGGCGCCACCGAAGCCGACGCCCTGCCCAACAACACCGAGATCGAGGCCGAGCTGCGCGCCTGGCTGGCGATCTACCAGGACGAGGAGCAGCCGCAGCGCCTGCTCGAGATGCGCAGCGCGGCCGTCGAGGTCATGCGCCTGCTCGCCGATTTTCGCCCCTACCTCACCGGCGGCGCCCTCGATGGCACCGCCGGGCGCTACTCCGAGCTCGAGATCGAGCTCTTCCCGGAGAGCGCCAAGGACGTCGAGATCTTCTTCCTCAACCAGGACTTCGCCTACGAACACCGCGAGCCGCGCCGCCCCGCGCCGCACACCCCCGAGGCCATCCTCGGCTTCGACTGGGACGATGTGCCGGTGAAGGTGTCGATCTACCCTTCCGCCGCCGAGCGCAGCCCGCGCCGCGGCCAGGAGCGCGCCCGCCTCGCCCAGGTCGAGGCGCTCGTCGCCGCAGCGGAAAGCACCATCGCTCCACACCCATCCGTGCCTTGAGCGCGCGCCCGGCCACAGCGACCGCACAACCTCGACCGGCTTGCGGCGGGCGCCGCGCGAGCGCAGAATCCGCGCACGCCACCGCGCCACACCCGCCTGCCCGGCGGCTCGAGGCCACACCCCAATGTGGACAATTTGCAGCGATTTGCGGCAAACTTGCATCCATGAAGCACTCAAAATGCTCGCCCACTCCTCCTCACGGAGAAGACGGCCCATCTCTTCGGAATGGCGGGGCGGTGCTTCACGAGGCGTCTCGCCTGCACCCCGCACGCTTGGGCGAGCCGCGGCGGCGGAGTGTGTCCGCGAACCAACTCCCCAGCACGAACCGTTTCCCCCGCCCGCCGCGCGAGCGCGGCGGTTTCGGCGTGTGTACGAAACCCGAACACTGAATCTTCCCGACCGCAGCGCCCGTCGTGGCGAACGCGGTCCCGTCCGGAGAACACCATGGATCTGCGCAAGCTCAAGAAACTCATCGATCTCGTCCAGGAGTCCGGCATCTCGGAGCTCGAGGTGACCGAAGGCGAGGAAAAGGTACGCATCGCCAAGCACTCCACCGCCGCTCCGGCCACCTACTACGCCCAGGTCCCGCCCGCCGCCGCCGCACCGGCCCCTCTCGCCGCGCCGGCGCCTGCCGATGTCGAGGACGAGCTGCCCGACGGCCACATCGTCAAGTCGCCGATGGTCGGCACCTTCTACCGCGCCAGCGCACCGGGCGCGAAGCCGCTGGTCGAGCTCGGCCAGAAGGTCGCCAGCGGCGAGCGCCTGTGCATCATCGAGGCGATGAAGCTGATGAACGAGATCGAGGCCGACGCCAGCGGCGTGGTCAAGGCCATCCTGGTCGAGAACGGCGAGCCGGTCGAGTACGGCCAGCCCTTGTTCGTGATCGGCTGAGGCCGCCATGTTCGAGAAGATCCTCATCGCCAACCGCGGGGAAATCGCCCTGCGCATCCTGCGCGCCTGCCGCGAGCTCGGCATCAAGACCGTCGCGGTGCACTCCGAGGCCGACACCCACGCCAAGTACGTGCGCCTGGCCGACGAGTCGGTCTGCATCGGCCCGCCGCCCTCGGCGCAGAGCTACCTCAACGTGCCGGCCATCATCTCCGCCGCCGAAGTCACCGACGCCGAGGCCATCCACCCCGGCTACGGATTCCTCTCCGAGAACGCCGACTTCGGCGAGCGCGTCGAGCAGTCCGGCTTCGTCTTCATCGGCCCGCGCCCCGAGACCATCCGCCTGATGGGCGACAAGGTCTCCGCCAAGGACGCCATGAAGGCCGCCGGCGTCCCCTGCGTACCGGGCTCGGAGGGCGCGCTGCCCGAGGACCCGAAGGAGATCGTCAAGGTCGCGCGCGCGGTCGGCTACCCGGTGATCATCAAGGCCGCCGGCGGCGGCGGCGGACGCGGCATGCGCGTGGTGCACACCGAGGCTGCGCTGCTCAACGCCGTGACCACCACCCGCGCCGAGGCCCAAGCGGCCTTCGGCAACCCGGTGGTGTACATGGAGAAGTTCCTCGAGAACCCGCGCCACGTCGAGATCCAGGTACTCGCCGACCAGCACGGCAACGCGGTCTATCTTGGCGAACGCGACTGCTCGATGCAGCGTCGCCACCAGAAGGTGATCGAGGAGGCGCCCGCTCCCGGCATCGACCGCAAGGCGATCGCCAAGGTCGGCGAACGTTGCGCCGAGGCCTGCCGCAAGATCGGCTATCGCGGCGCCGGCACCTTCGAGTTCCTGTTCGAGAACGGCGAGTTCTACTTCATCGAGATGAACACCCGCGTGCAGGTCGAGCACCCGGTCACCGAGCTCATCACCGGCATCGACATCGTGCAGGCGCAGATCCGCATCGCCGCCGGCGAGAAGCTGTGGTTCCGCCAGCGCGACATCGAGTTCCGCGGCCACGCCATCGAGTGCCGGATCAACGCCGAGGACCCGTTCAAGTTCACCCCCTCGCCCGGCCGCATCACCAACTGGCACACGCCGGGCGGGCCTGGCATTCGCGTCGACTCGCACGTCTACAACGGCTACACCGTGCCGCCGCACTACGACTCGATGATCGGCAAGCTGATCGCCTTCGGCGACACGCGCGACCAGGCGATCCGGCGCATGCGCATCGCGCTCTCCGAGATGATGGTCGAGGGCATCAAGACCAACATCCCGCTGCACCAGACGCTGATGCTCGATCCGCGCTTCAACGAGGGCTGCACCAGCATCCACTACCTCGAGCACAAGCTCGCCGACCGCAACGAAGTCCGGAGCTGACGCGCGATGTGGATCTCGGTGACCCTGCAGGCCGAGGCCGACAAGGCCGAGGCGCTCTCCGACGCGCTGATGGAGGCGGGGGCGCTCTCGGTCTCGATCGAGGACGCCGATGCCGGCACCGAGGCCGAGCGGCCCCAGTTCGGCGAACCCGGCCACCTGCCCACCGCGCTGTGGGACCATAGCCGGGTGATCGCGCTCTTCGACGCCGCCGCCGATCCGGCCGAACTCGGCGCGATGCTCGCCGAGGCTGCCCGCGCGGCGGGCTTCGACGCCGTCCCGCCGTTCACCACCGAGACCGTCGCCGAGCAGAACTGGGTGCAACTCACCCAGAGCCAGTTCGACCCGATTCGTATCACCGACCGGCTGTGGATCGTGCCTTCCTGGCACGAGGCGCCCGACGCCGACGCGATCAACATCGAGCTCGACCCCGGCATGGCCTTCGGTACCGGCTCGCATCCCACCACCCGGCTGTGCCTGGAGTGGCTGTGCGAGGCGGTCGTACCCGGCTGCAGCGTACTCGACTACGGCTGCGGCTCGGGCATCCTCGGCATCGCCGCGGCGAAGCTGGGCGCGGGCGAGGTGCTCGGCATCGACATCGACGAGAAGGCGGTGGACGCCGCGCGCGACAACGCCGCGCGCAACCACGCAGCCCTGCGCCTGCAGCACTCCGCCGTCCCCGTCGGCGACGCCTTCGACCTGGTCGTCGCCAACATCCTCACCAACCCGCTGTGCGTGCTCGCGCCGGCGATCTCGGCGCGTGTCGCGCCGGGCGGCCGGGTGGCGCTTTCGGGTGTGCTCGAGACCCAGGCCGCGCAGGTCATCGAGGCCTGGGCGCCCTACATCGCACTGCACGTCGGCGCCGCCCACGAGGGCTGGATCCGTCTCGAAGGACGGCGACCGGGACCATGATGATCACCCGCTGCCCCGCCTGCCAGACGGTGTTCCGGCTGCGCCCGGAGCAGCTTCACGCACGGGGCGGCGAGGTCCGCTGCGGGCATTGCTTCCACCCCTTCAACGCGCTCGAGAACACGGTCGAGGTTCGTGACGACGTGACCGCAACCGCACCGCCCCCCCCGCCCCCTGCGGCAAGGCCGGTGCGCGAAACACGCCCAGATCCGCTTCTCGACTTCGACATCCCCGAGGTCGCGCCGTCGCCGCCCATCCGTGCGCCGCAGCCCGACCTGGACGATTACGAGGATTGGCTGGCGCCACCGCCCAGGTCCGTGACATCGCCCGCGCCCGCAGAGGATGGCGCCGGGGCCGACGTGGGCCTTTCCCCCGACGAGTCCACCGCATCGCCCCCGCCGTTTCCCGAGGTCCTGCGCAGCGCCCGCCGGGGCCCATCCAGCCGCGACGACGAAGGCCGCCCCCATGGCCGCGGCATGACCGTCGCGGAAGACACCGCCTTCGCGCCGACGATCTCCTATGCGCCACCGCCACACTTCGACGACGAGCCGGCCACCGAGATCCCCGGGCTCGCCGAATCGCCCCCCGAGCCCAGACATCCCGAGCCGGAGCCCGTCCCCGCGCACGAGGAGGAAGTGGCGCCCTTTGCTCCCGAGCCCGACCTCGCCCGTCTCGACGCCAACTACGGGCGGCCGCGCAAGGAAATCCATCCGCTCTTCCGCGCGCTCGCGTGGCTGCTCACGGTCGGCTTGTCCGCGCTGCTCGCAGCCCAGGCCACTTATCTGTATCGCATGGAGATCGCCCGTGCGCTGCCCGGCCTGCGTCCCATCCTGAGCGAGGCTTGCGCGCGCCTGGGCTGCAGCGTGCCGTATCCGCGCGACGCGGAGCACATCGCGATCGAGGCCTCCGACCTGCAGGCCGAGCCCGGGCGCCCCGGGTACTACCTGCTGCAGGCCACGCTCAACAACCGCGGGGACTATCCGCAGCAGTGGCCGCATTTGGAACTCACCCTCACCGACGCCGGCGACAACCCGATCTCGCGCCGCGTCCTGCCGCCCTCGGACTGGCTGCCGCCGACGCAGCCGCGCGAAGCCTTCACTGCGCGCAGCGCGATCGAATTGCGCATCCCCTTTGCCGCACCGGCGCTGGCGCCGACAGGGTATCGGATTTATGCGTTTTATCCGTGAGGCTTTAGGCGTCAGCCGGAAGGCGGAAGTTCAGCGCGAGACGCGGGTGGTGCCGGCGTCGCGCAGGATGCGAACGCGCTCGCCGAGGCGGAAGCGTTCGCCCTCGTCGGCCTGCACGACGGCAAGGAACTGGCCGTTGTCGAGGCGCACGGTGACCTCGACTCCCGGTTGCCGGGTCGCACCCTCCTCCACCGCCGAGCCGGCGAGCCCGCCGGCCACCGCACCGATCACGGTCGCGATCGCCTGCCCGCGTCCGCCCCCGACCGTATTGCCCGCGATGCCGCCGATGGCCGCACCCGCAACCGAGCCGACCGGCGTCTTCGTGCCTTCGAGCTGCACCGCGCGCACCGACTCGACGGTGCCGAACTGCACCGTCATCGCGCGCCGCGCCTCGGTGCGCGAATAGGTGCCGCCGCCCAGTCCCTGCGCGCATCCGCCAAGGACCAGCACCGCGATCGCCGCGCCGGCCAAGGCGCGCCACTTCATCCTGCTTCGATTCACCATGGATTCTCTCCGAAAGCCTCGCGGTAGCGCGACGCAATGTCCGCACGCGAGGGCTTGTAGTTCTGTCCACCACGCTCGGCGATCTTGAGCGCCCCCATGACCGCGGCCAGGCGTGCACTCCTCGGCAGATCCCAGCCCGCGGCGATGCCGTGCAGCAGGCCGGCGCGGTAGGCATCACCGCAGCCGGTCGGGTCGACGATCGCATCCGCCTTCACCGCCGGCACCTCGAACGCCTCGCCGCGCCAGTGCACGCGCGAACCCTCGGCGCCCAGCGTCACCACCAGCGCCTCGACCTCGCGCGCGAGTTCGGCTTCGTTGCGCCCGGTCTTCTCGCACATCAGCCGGGCCTCGTAGTCATTGACCGTACAGTAGCGCGCCTGTTGCAGGCATTTCAGTAACGCTTCGCTACCGAGGATGGGCAGCGCCTGGCCCGGATCGAACACGAAGGGCACGCCGCAGGCGGCGAAGCCGTCGGCGTGGCGCAGCATTCCGTCGGCGCCGTCGGGCGAGACGATGCCCAGCGTCGCATCGGTCGCGGAGCGCACGTCGTTCAGGTGCGAATGGAACATCGCTCCCGGATGGAAGGCGGTGATCTGGTTGTCGTCGAGGTCGGTGGTGATGAAGGCCTGCGCGGTGAAGCTGCCCGGCACCTCGCGCACGAAGTCCTCGCGCAGCCCGAGCGTGCGCAGGCGCGCGCGATAGGGGCCGGCGTCCTCGCCGACGGTAGCGACGATCAGCGGGTCGCTGCCGAGCAGCTTGAGCCCGTAGGCGATGTTGCCGGCGCAGCCACCGAACTCCCGGCGCAGGTCGGGCACCAGGAAGGAGACGTTGAGGATGTGGATCTGCTCGGGGAGGATGTGGTTCTTGAAGCGGTCGTGGAAGACCATGATCGAGTCGTAGGCGACCGATCCGCAGACGAGGATGGACATGGGAGACAGATAGGCGGTGGGTGAGCGGAAGCCGGATTATACGCGCCCCCTCCGCCCCCCCTCCCCGGCACCTCCCGGCTGGTCACACCTCGCCGGCGAGCGCCTCGCGCAGCTTCGCCGCCATCTCCTCGAGCGCCTCGCGCGGCGGGTTCTTGACCGGCCAGGCCAGCTCCATGCCGTCGCCCTCCCAGCGCGGCAGCACGTGAATGTGGAAGTGGAACACGGTCTGCGCGCCGGCCTTCTCGTTGGCCTGCAGCAGCGTCACCCCCTGGCAGCCTGTCGCCTTCTTCGCCACGCGCGCCATCCGCGCCGCGGTGCGGAAGACCGCGCCGGCGAGGGCGTCGTCGAGCGCGTAGACGTTGGCGCGGTGCGGCTTGACCAGCACCAGCATGTGGCCGGGATTGACCGACTGGATGTCCATGATCGCGAGCGTGTCCGCATCCTCATACACCTTCGAGGACGGCAGTTCGCCGCGCGCGATGCGGCAGAACACGCAATTCGGGTCGTGATCAGGCGGGGTCGTGGGCGGCATGCGGGGTCCTCCTTGGGCCAGGGTGGCGTCATCGCATCGTAACCAGCACGTCACCGCGTCGCAACGCCGGGTTTCGAGAATGGTCCGCACCCAACAGGACGGAAACAGGCCATGCTCCAGCACCTCCAGCCCCGCCAGCAAACCACCGCGCGCAAGACGCGCAACCTGCACGTCGGCCTCGCCAGCAGCGAGACCGAGATCCTCGAGGCGCAGAAGCTGCGCTACCGGGTCTTCGCCGACGAGATGGGCGCCCGCCTGCCCACGCGCAGCCCGGGCGTAGACCGCGACCTATACGACCCCTTCTGCGAGCACCTGATCGTGCGCGACGAGGACGCCGGCCGCATCGTCGGCACCTATCGCATCCTGTCGCCCTCGGCCGCGCGCCGGGTGGGCGGCTACTACTCCGAGAACGAGTTCGACCTCACCCGCCTGCAGCACCTGCGCGGCCAGCTGGTGGAGATCGGGCGCTCGTGCATCGACGCCGACTACCGCAGCGGCGCGGTGATCGCGCTGCTGTGGTCGGGGCTCGCGCGCTACATGCAGGAGAACGGCTACGAATACCTGATCGGCTGCGCCTCGGTGAGCATGGCCGACGGCGGGCACGTCGCGGCCAGCCTGTATAATCGGCTGCGCGAAAAACACCTCGCCCCGCTCGAGTACCACGTCTTCCCGCGCTGCCCGCTGCCGCTCGCCAGCCTGCGCGGCGACCTCGACGCCGAGGCGCCGCCGCTGGTCAAGGGCTACCTGCGCGCGGGCGCGTGGATCTGCGGCGAGCCGGCATGGGACCCCGACTTCAACACCGCGGACCTGCCCATCCTGATGCCGATCGGCCGGGTGGACGACCGCTACGCCCGCCACTTCATGGGACGCAAGGACTGAACGCCCCCCGCCACCCCGACCTCGCCCAGGATCGCGCCATGCATGCCGGTGCCGACACCGCCCCGCCGCCCTCCTCGACCACCACGCCCACCGTCGAGGCCGGGGTGGGCGCAGCGCGCGCCGGCGCGATGCTGCGCGCGACGCGCTGGACCCGGCTCGGCCTGCATCTGCTGCAGGGCGTGCTGACGATCGCGGCGGTCTACCCCTTCACCGGGCGCGACACTCATCAGGCCCTGCGTCGACGCTGGTCGCTGGGGCTGCTGCGCGTGCTCGGCATGCGCCTGGAACATCGCGGCGAGGCGGTCGCGCCCGGCTGCATGCTGGTCGCCAACCACGTCTCCTGGGTAGACATCTTCGCGATCAACGCGCTCGCCCCCGCAGCCTTCGTCTCCAAGGCCGAGGTGCGCGCCTGGCCGGTGATCGGCTGGCTGGCGGCGAAGAACGACACCATCTTCCTGCGCCGCGGCAGCCGCGGCCACGCCCGCATCATCAACGAGGAGACCGCGGCGCTGCTCGATGCAGGCTGCAACGTGGCGATCTTCCCCGAGGGCACGACCACCGACGGCGCCGCCTTGCTGCACTTTCACGCCGCGCTGCTGCAGCCGGCGATCGCCTGCGGTCATCCGGTGCAGCCACTGGCACTGCAATACCGGACGCCGGACGACCGCTTCAGCCGCGCGCCCGCCTACGACGGCGAGCTCAGCCTCGGGGAGTGCATCGCCAACATCATCGCCGCGCCACGCACGGTCGCACGCATCACGGTGGCGGCACCGATCACCACCGCCGACGGCGCCGACCGGCGCACGCTGGCTACGCGCACGCGCGCCGAGATCGCCACCGTAATCGGCATCACGCTCGACGCGCAGGACTGAAACCGCCGGCGCAGGCTCAGCCCGGGACCTGGAACACCGCATCGTCCTCGATGCGCAGCGCGGTGAGCTTTCCGCCCCAGACGCAGCCCGAATCGAGCGCGATCAACCCCGGCTCGCGGTAGAAGCCCAGCGCCGACCAGTGCCCGCAGACGATGGTGTGGGTGCGACTGAAGCGATCGGGCACGCGAAACCACGGCAGCATGCCCGGCGGTGCCTTGTGCGGCGCACCCTTGGCGCCCAGGTCCATGCGCCCCTGCGCGGTGCAGAAGCGCAGCCGCGTCATGGCGTTGACGATGACGCGCAGCCGGTCCCAGCCCTTGAGCCCGTCCGACCAGCGATCCGGACGGTTGCCCGCGAGGTGGAGCAGGAACTCGCGCGACTTCGGGCCGGCGAGCGCCGCACCCACCTCGGCGGCGAGCGCCTGCGCACGCGTCACCGTCCACCCCGGCAGGAGGCCCGCATGCACCAGCACGTGGTCGCCCTGGACCCTCATCAGGGGCTGGAAGCTCAGCCACTCCAGCAGCTCGTCGCGGTCGTCCGCCTCGAGCACCTGGAAGAGGGTGTCGTCGCTGTCGCGCCGCTTGTAGCCGGCGGCGACCATCAGCAGGTAGAGGTCGTGGTTGCCGAGCACGATGCTCGCCGCGTCGCCCAGCCCGCGCAGGAAGCGCAGCACGCGCAAGGATTCTGGGCCGCGATTGACGAGGTCGCCGACGATCCACAGCCGGTCGACGGCCGCGTCGAAGGCGATCAGCTCGAGCATGCGGTCCAGCGGGGCATAGCAGCCCTGGATGTCGCCGATTGCGTAGGTGGCCATCGATTCCTGCCGCTGCCGGCCGACAGCCGGCAGCGCATGGACAGTTGAAGATCGGGAGCGGCCGCGGCGCCGGGCCGCCCCCGGGCGGATCAGACCCGGTAGTACTCCCGGTACCAGGCGATGAAGCGGCCGACGCCCTCGCGCACGCTGGTCGCGGGAGCGAAGCCGGTCCAGGCGTTCAGCGCCGCGGTGTCGGCGTAGGTCGCCGGCACGTCGCCGTCCTGCAGCGGCAGGAAGTTCTTCTGCGCGGTGGTGCCCAGCGCATCCTCGATCGCGGCGACGAACTCCATCAGCTCTACGGGATCGTGGTTGCCGATGTTGAACACGCGGTAGGGCGCGCTGCCGGTACCCGGGTTCGGCTGCATCGGATCGAAGGCGGGATCGGGCTCGGCGACGCGGTCCAGGGTGCGGATCACGCCCTCGACGATGTCGTCCACGTACGTGAAGTCGCGCCGCATGCGACCGTGGTTGAACACATCGATCGGGCGCCCTTCCAGGATCGCCTTGGTAAACAGGAACAGCGCCATGTCCGGCCGCCCCCACGGACCATACACGGTGAAGAAGCGCAAGCCGGTGGTGGGCAGGCCATAAAGGTGGCTGTAGGTATGCGCCATCAGCTCGTTGGCCTTCTTGGTCGCCGCATAGATGCTCACCGGGTGGTCGACGCTGTCGGCCTCGGAGAACGGCATCTTCGTGTTGCCACCGTAAACGCTGGAACTCGACGCATAGACCAGGTGCTGCACCTTCGCATGCCGGCAGCCCTCGAGGATGTTCATGAAGCCGACCAGGTTGCTGTCGACGTAGGCATGCGGGTTCTGCAACGAATAGCGCACGCCGGCCTGGGCGGCCAGATGGATCACGCGGTCGAACTTCTCGGCGGCGAACAAGGCTTCGATGCCGGCGCGGTCCGCCACGTCCAGCTTCACGAAGCGGAAACCCGCGTGCGGCAGCAGCCGCGCCAGCCGCGCCTCCTTGAGCGTGGGATCGTAATAGTCGTTGAGGTTGTCGAGGCCGACCACCTCGTCGCCACGCGCGAGCAGGCGCAGCGTGGCGTGCATGCCGATGAACCCGGCGGCGCCGGTGACGAGGATCTTCATGGAGGAACTTGGGCTGGGGGATGGATTGGACGAATTATCGCATGCCCCCGCCGGGACACAGTGTGAACGGTTTCCTTCAGCACGTGCGCAGGACCGCCGCCAGCATCCTTGCTTATACTGCGGCGGTCGCCTTACCGTCCCACCCGATGCTGACCCGCCTGCCCTACACCTTGCTGTGGATCCTTGCCCTGCCCCTGGTGCTGCTGCGCCTTGCGTGGCGGGCCCGGCGCCAGCCGGCCTACCTGCGCCACCTTGGCGAACGCTTCGGACGCTACCGGACGCGGGCACCGGTGGGAGTGATCTGGGTGCATGCAGTGTCCGTGGGCGAGACCCGCGCCGCCGAACCCCTGGTGCGCGCCCTGCTCGCCGAATGGCCGGAGCACTCGGTGCTGCTCACCCACATGACGCCGACCGGGCGCGAGACCTCGAAGGCCCTTTTCCGCGACGAGGCGCGCGTCCTCCGCGCCTACCTGCCCTACGACCTCGGCTGCTTCGCCCATGCCTTCCTGCGCCACTTCCGCCCCTTGTTCGGAGTGGTGATGGAGACCGAGCTATGGCCCAACCTGCTCGCGGCCTGCAAACGCCGCCGCGTCCCGGTGATGCTCGCCAACGCCCGCCTGTCCGAGCGCTCCGCCCGGCGCTACGCCCGCCTGCCCGCGCTCACCGCGCTCACCCTGAAGGCGCTCGCCGCCATCGGCGCGCAGACCGCCGCCGACGCCTCCCGCCTCACCCAGCTCGGTGCGCGCCGGGTCACCGTCACCGGCAACCTCAAGTTCGACATCGCCCCACCAGGGGCGATGCTCGTACTCGGCCGCAGCCTGCGCGAACGCATCGGCAACCGTCCGGTGCTGCTCGCCGCCAGCACCCGCGAGGGCGAGGAGGCACTGCTGCTCGACGCCTTCGTGCGCCAGGCGACACCCGAGGCCTTGCTGCTGCTGGTGCCGCGCCACCCGCAGCGCTTCGACGAAGTCGCCGCGCTCGCCAGCGCGCGCGGCCTGGCTCTGCAGCGGCGCAGCACCGAAGAGGCGGTGCGCGCACAGACCCGCGTACTGCTCGGTGATTCGATGGGCGAGATGTTCGCCTACTACGCCGCGGCCGACGTCGCGCTCATCGGCGGCAGCTGGCTGGCCTTCGGCGGGCAGAACCTGATCGAGGCCTGCGCGGTCGGCACCGCGGTGGTGATCGGCCCGCACACCTTCAATTTCCAGGCGGTGGCCGAGGACGCCGAGCGCGCCGGCGCCGCAGTGCGCGCGCAGGATGCGGAGGCGGGCATGCGCGTGGCGCTCGCACTGGTGGCAGACCCCGCGCGCCGGGACGAGATCGCGGCCGCGGGGCGCGCCTTCGCGACCACGCACCAGGGTGCGACCGCGCGCAGCGTGGCGCTGCTCAGGGCGCTGGCCGTGAGGCGTGAGGCGTGAGAGCGTGAGAGTTTTTCTCCAATCTGGCCAGGTTGTGCTGGGACTGGCATGCTCCGAGACATGAACGAGACCGAACGTCATAACGGATCGCCGGCCAGCCTGTTCGATG
>Ga0209200_1002840_pt1 | contig 15483 bp, 15 predicted proteins | sample AD_UKC033_MetaG_FD_184406 | JGI IMG/M metagenome (GOLD analysis project Ga0209200, IMG submission 184406) | Active sludge microbial communities of municipal wastewater-treating anaerobic digesters from USA - AD_UKC033_MetaG (SPAdes) (version 2) | ecosystem: Engineered > Bioreactor > Anaerobic >...
GTACCAGGCTATGGGGTGGTTGTCACCATTGGTTCCACCTTCATAGGATTTTTCATCGAGGTTTAACAATACGTTTATCTCCGGGCGAATGTCTTTGTAGTTATACCATTCATCGGTGCGTTTCCATTCGGCAGGGAGGTGTTTGGTGGATCCATGATTCTTATCCACCACCTTCACAACGGCATCGCGCACGTTGGGATCGTTTGGATGACCATTGAAATAAGCGCCAACCAACTCGCCATACCAGGGCCATTCGTATTCGGTATCCGCTGCTGCGTGAATACCTACAAAACCACCACCGGCCTGCACCCACCGATTCATCTCCAGTTGCTGGGCATCGTCCAGTACATTACCCGTTGTGTTGAGGAATACGATCACATTATACTTGCGAAGCGACTTTTCATTGAAGACTTCACTATTCTCTGTGGTGTCAACCGAAAACCCGTGTTGTTTACCCAGCGCTAAGATGGCAGCCTTACCAGCAGCAATTGATTCGTGCCGGAAAGCGGCTGTCTTGGAAAATACCAATACGTTGATTTCGCGTGTATCGCGCGTAAACCAAAAGTAAGCTGCTGCGAGTAATACCACCAGGGTAAGGAGAATGATGTAACGCTTTTTCATTTGAATAAAATAGAGAAGGAAAAGTTTTTTTGAGTCAATATGACTCAAAATTAATTTAATTTTACAACCTTACAAGAATTTGATTGTGCAATGATTGAAAAAATAAAGAGATACTTTCAAACCATAGAAAAAAAGGCCATTCCGCAACTTTCGGTTAACTGCGTGATTTTCGGTTTTCATGAAAAAACCCTTCAGGTAATTGTGAACAGGATTTCAATCGAAAAATCAGACTTTGTGGTTTTGCCGGGCGGTTATGTTAACCAAAACGAAGATGTTGAAGCTGCCATGGAGCGAATTGTATCGGAAAGTACAGGCCTGGAAAAAATTCTTTTTAAACAGTTTGCCGTGTTTGGAGGTGCTAACCGGTCGTTCGGTAATAACCTTGTCCATCACAAAGTTTTTAAAACAGCATCAGAAAAAGCTATGCTCAAATGGCTATCGAAGCGTTTTGTTTCTATTTGTTACCTGGCACTGGTGGATTATTCAAAAATAAAATTGAAGCCCACCCAGTTTATGGACACCGCAGCGTGGTTGCCGATAAACCAGGTTAAAAAATTGGCTATGGATCATGCGGATATTGTAAAAAGTGCGCACGATTCGTTGCTGAAAGAAATGCCGTACGCTCCTATTGCCTCTAACTTGTTACCGGCAAGGTTTACGTTGCCCGAGCTTCAGGCTTTGGTTGAATCGATTTTGAACCGGACGATTGACCGCCCCAATTTCAGGCGAAAAATTTTAAGTACCGGAATGATTGCCAAGGTGGGGGTTGATTCTTCGAACAAACGGAGGCCCGCAGACCTGTATTCTTTCAAACATGGCCGTAATACCAGTTTGATTGATGAATATAAGTTTGGATTCTAAATTCGATGTAATTCACCCGGATTAAATGCTGGTAATATTTGCTTTTTCCTGATTACAGGCCTACTTTTGTCGTCCCAAATCGCGGGGTGGAGCAGTTGGTAGCTCGTTGGGCTCATAACCCAAAGGTCACAGGTTCGAGTCCTGTCCCCGCTACTAAAGAGAAAGCGACCTGTACAGGTCGCTTTTTTCGTTTTACTCCGAATCAATAGACGTTTATGTATTATGTTTATGTTCTATCCTCTTCAATCCGCAATAAAATTTACATAGGTTTTACATCCGATCTTGAAACTCGTCTTAGATCTCACAATGAGTTGGGCACCAAAGGTTGGACAATTAAATTCAGGCCCTGGACTCTTGTCTACCATGAAACATTTTCGACCAAAGCGGAAGCAATGAAACGGGAGAAGGAATTGAAGTCTGCAAAAGGCAGGTCGTTTATTAGGGGCACTATTCTAAAACAACAATAACCATAGTAGCCCTTGGGCTCATATCCGCCAGCAGGCGGACACAGGTTCGAGCCTGCCTGCCGCAGGCAGGTCCTGTCCCCGCTACTAAAGAGAAAGCGACTTCATTCGAGTCGCTTTTTTTATGCGCTTTTCTGTTTACGTCCCTACTCTGCAAGCCATAATAAAATCTATTTTAGATTCACCTCCGGTTTAGAAAAGCGATTGGCATCGCACAACCAGCTTGCCACCAAGGGCTGGGAAAAGGAGTTGAAGATATTTATCAGGCTAGCGTCTTTATGAAAAACTTAAAAAAGCTTGATTAATTTTTGCGTTTTCTATTCCGTAAAATAGACTTTTAATGTGTTCGTTTTTCTAAGATTGTACAAAGCAAACATTCCAGTATTGCCTGCCAGATATCCTTTCAACTCAGGAGGAGTTTTTACTCCAAAATTCTTTATTTCAAATTCATCAATTTTCTTCATTGGAAGGATTACATTTTGAGCAGTAGTAACCGTGTTATTCAAATCAAGATTCAGGTAAACATACTGGTAAGTAAATTTCTCGGAGCCAATTTCATAAACAACCGCCTGTAAAAATGCGGAAGCCAATAAAGCGCCAAGGCCGAAAACACCCACCAAAGGTGTTCGAGGTTTATATTCATATTCACCACCCATAACAAGCGTATATTTTCCAAGAGAATCAGACATGATATAGCCTATTGCAGACCCCGATCTAAAAAATGGTTTAGTGATAACCCCCTTTTCAATTTTGTTATCCATATGCCGGATAACATTATCTGTTTCAGGAAAATCTGACTTATTAGTGAAGGTACTGCTAAAAACTTTCTGCGATGTAGCTATGTCAAATACTTCCAATGTAGTGGCATTGTATTCGAAATCGGAATAGATTCGAAAAAGTTTATCCTCAAAGATGCGTGTTGAAAAATACCCAGAGCGCTTTTCAACAAAACTTCTAACTACACTTTTATCCGCGTCACTCAGATCGATTTTTATTACCGTAGTTCTATACATGGCTCCAGGTGGTGGTTCGGAATGAGGATAGGCTAAATTTTTGGGCTCATCAACAGTAATCCAAAGTACATCCTTATCCAGAATCAACTTGATTGGACTGAATGCCCTCGCTGGATTAAAAGTTTCATTGGCATTTGTAAATTTTGCTTGCTCGGTTTTATAACTTCCCAAATCAAAAGTTAATTTATATTCCTTTTTTGAATCTACCTCAAGCCCTTTAATACACAGCAATTGCAGCGCGTAGCTTTTCTTTTCAGCTAATATCAAATAGACCCGGCCGTCTTTAACATAGCTTCCATAAATTGTTCCTGGAACTTCAACTTCCTGGGTTCCTTCTCTAAACTCAGAGGTTTTCTTATTCAGAATCATTGCTCGTAAGAAAACTCGTTTCCCAATTTCTACCGGATAATAGTAATACTCCTCATCAGCAGTATAGCCAATGGCGTAAATGGAATAGTCCTTATTTAAGTTAAGGGGTAATGTCCGCACATTTCCATTTGTCTTAACCCAATAGAAACTTCTCTTCAGTCCGGTTACTGTTCGTAACCCTTCTATTGTTAAGAATAAACTATCATTAAGAACGGTTCCCTTTAACCGTTCAATGGACTGATTTTCGAAATCAATTTCAGCAATTGGATCCTGGGCCGCTGATTCGCGACCAAGCAAAAAAATTAAGGTAATAACAATCAGCTTTTTCATTTACAAAGTTTATTGGACTATAATATAAAACATCGAAAAGATTTTCTAAGAACTTTCTAAAGGAATATTTACAAAGGCTACTTTTGCCTTATGCACCAATCCGGCTTCGTTAGCATTGTGGGCAAACCCAACGTGGGTAAAAGTAGTTTGATGAACAAACTGGTGGGCGAAAACCTGTCCATTATTACCGCCAAAGCCCAAACCACACGCCATCGCATTATGGGTATTTTAAATGGCGATGACTTTCAGATTGTATATTCCGATACCCCCGGCCTGCTGGAGCCTAAATACGAACTACAACAAGCCATGATGAGCTATGTAAAGGTTTCGCTGGAAGATGCCGATGTAATTTTGCTGATTGTAGAACTGGAAGAAAAATATGACGAACAACTCTTTGCCTTCCTTAAAAAAATTCAAACACCCCTTGTGTTGGTGATAAATAAAATCGACCTGGCCAAAGGCTCGCAGGTAGAAGATAAAATTGAATATTGGAAAAAACTCATTCCGGCAAAAGAGATTGTTCCTGTTTCGGCCAAAGCCGGAACCAACCTGGATAAACTCTTGCCCCTTCTTAAAAAGTATTTACCCGAACATCCGGGCTACTATCCAAAAGAAGATCTGACCGACCGCAGCGAGCGCTTCTTCGCATCGGAAATCATTCGCGAAAAAATTTTTCTAAACTACGAGCAGGAAATCCCCTACAGCAGCGAAGTAGGCATTGAAAGCTTTAAAGACGAAGCGGAGATAATCCGCATCCGCGCCACGATCTACGTGGAGCGCGACTCGCAAAAAGGCATTCTGATTGGCAAGGGCGGCAGCTCGCTTAAAAAAGTTGGAACCGAAGCCCGCAAATCGCTGGAGGCCTTCTTCGGCAAAAAAGTTTTTTTAGAAACCCATGTAAAAGTGGCCGACAACTGGCGCAAACAAAAACTCAAATTGAAACAGTTCGGGTATTCTAACGAGTAGCTTTAAAATCCACGCACCAAAATCGAATTGCTTACCTTTGCGCATCTTTTTTTGAACCGACCGGCAAATGGCAAATATTGTTGCAATAGTAGGCAGACCCAACGTAGGCAAATCCACCTTTTTTAACAGGCTGGTAGAGCAGCGGCAGGCTATTATGGACGATATGCCGGGCGTTACGCGCGACCGGCACTATGGCTATGCCGAGTGGACGGGCAAGTACTTTACCGTAATTGATACGGGTGGTTATGTTATTGGCTCGGACGATAAGTTTGAATCGCAGATCAGGCAACAGGTAGAACTGGCATTAGATGAATGCACGGCTGTAATCTTTATGGTTGATTGCCAGACCGGCCTTACAGGTTACGATAAAGAGTTTGCGAAAATAATCCGCATGTCTAAAAAGCCGGTGTTTATTGCTGCCAACAAAGCCGACACACCCAATAAAGCCGTTGAAGCCAGCGAGTTTTACGAGTTAGGGATGGGCGAAGTGTTTCCCATCTCGGCTGAGAATGGCTCCGGAACAGGCGAGTTGCTGGATGAATTGATAAAGGTATTTCCCAGCGAAGGGGTGGAAGATCCGGAAGCAGGCATTCCAAAAATTGCCATCCTGGGCCGCCCCAACGTGGGCAAGTCTTCTTTTCTGAATGTATTGTTGGGCACAGAGCGCAGCATTGTTACCGATGAAGCCGGCACCACACGCGATGCCATTCACAGCCGCTACAAAATGTATGGCAATGATTTTATTCTGATTGATACAGCCGGTATTCGCAAGAAGAGCAAGGTGCATCAGGATGTTGAGTTTTATTCGGTATTACGATCGCTGCGGGCATTAGAAGAAAGCGATGTTTGTATTGTAGTAATTGATGCCGAGCGTGGCCTCGAATCGCAGGATGTAAACATCATTGTGCTGGCCCATAAACAGAGCAAAGGAATTGTGATTATGGTGAACAAGTGGGATCTGGTAGAGAAGGATACCAAGACTGCTGATACCTTCCGGAAAGATATACTGGAAAAGCTTGCTCCTATCGATTACATCCCCATTGTGTTTGCATCGGTACTTACCAAGCAGCGCATTTTCCAGGTAATTGAAAAAGCGGTAAACGTATTCAACAACAAAACCAAAAAAATTGCAACCTCGGCCCTTAACGATGCACTTTTACCCGAGATTGCCCACTACCCGCCCCCGGCAATTAAAGGCAAACTTATTCAGATCAAGTACATTACCCAGATCAAGGCAAAGTCGCCCGCATTTGCCTTTTTCTGCAATTTGCCCCAGTATATTCAGCCTTCTTATACGCGGTTTCTGGAGAACCGCCTGCGCGAAAACTTCGATTTTGAGGGCGTTCCGGTACGGTTGTTTTTCCGGAAAAAATAATCAGCAAACGGTTGCTGTAGGATTGGTGTAGGATTATCCGCAAAAATCTCTAATAATTTTCTAATATTTTCAGGCTGGGTTAGTGAATAAACAGGCCAGCCCAGTATCTTTGCGCCCAAATTCAAAACAAACCTGGAAACTATGAAAAAAATTGTTGCATCTCTTATCGTTTGCGGCTTTGCAGTGGCAATGGTTGCTTGCGGTGCTAAGAAAGAAGAAGCTGCTGCGGCTATCGACTCCGTAGCAACTGACGTACAGGAAGTTGTTGATTCAGCTGCTACCGTAGTTGATTCAGCTGCTGCCGTGGTTGACTCTGCTGCCGCTGCAGTAAAGTAATCCAATCGAAAGATTGGTCTTGAAAGGCTTTAGAACATCTAAAGCCTTTTTTTATTTTTCGCTTTTCAAGCGCCTGTGACCATACGCGAACAATTACAACCCTACCTGCCCACTGCCACCCTTGACTATTGCACCCAACTCTGGCAACAAAACCCATTTCAGTTTCACCTCAGCAAAAAGCGTGTTTCCAAATCGGGCGATTTTACATGCCGGCATGGCCACACCCCGCGCATAACCGTTAACCGCGACCTTACTCCGCTTGAGTTTTTAATTACCTACGTACACGAGGTGGCACACCTGCACGTGCACAACGTTTATGGCTTTAAAGCCGAAGCTCATGGCGAGGAGTGGAAACAAAAATTTCGGGAATTGATGGCCCCCCTACTTTTCGAAACCATTTTCCCCGAACCCATTCTGGGTTGCCTGCAACAACACATGCAAAACCCAAAAGCCTCTACCTATTCCGATGCTGAACTTACGCGCTTGTTGCACCAGGGCCATCCGCGCACAGCCAAGCTCGTTTACCTGGCCGATTTACCCGAAGGAAGTGTATTTGACCTGAACGGCCGGTGGTTTAAAAAAGGCAAATTGAAGCGTACACGCATATTATGTACCGAAGTAAAATCTAAGAGACAATTTTTGGTACCGGCCGATGCCCCGGTGGGCCATGCGCAGCTTACGCTGTGGGGGTAGCAGTAGATCTTTCATTAATTCAGATTTGGGATAGATTCTATTCTTAGTCCAGCATACAAAATTTACCTTGACTATAAGAATCCACACTCCATTAGAAACCACAAACCATAGCTAACTCAACCTCCGCACTATCAACGTATCCACCAACTCACAAAACCTTGCGGGATGTACCGTACGCCAGTTATCGATTTGCAACGTGCCACCCATGTTGATGTAGCGATCTAATTTATGGCGGATCATTTCCTGCTGAATAAAATCCGGAAAGCATACGGCTGCAATCCAACCTCCGGCATCCTCCACTTCATCAAACCATTCTTCGTAGTACAAATCATCCGAACCGTGAAAGTTGAAGATGTTTTCGCCAATCAGAATAAATTTAGTAATGCCTTTATACATCAATTGCTCCAACACATCGCGCTTCAGCGTCATAATGTCGTTATGCAAGGTGTCGTTCCATTCGCCTATAAACTCCAGTACCCCATACCCACGTTCATAATCGGCATACAAGGTTTTCAGGTACAATGTTTCTGAGCCAAAGTTATCCCAGGCCGGGTCGATGTAATAGCCGTAAATGGTTTCGGTGTACAGGTCGTAGTTGTATTCTTTTTCAAAAAAAGGTGAGTTTTCATCTTGCGATGAATCGTAATACTGCAGCCAGTTAGAGAAGGGTTCGATTTGATGCATGAAAATCAATCAATTAACAATATGCAATTGACAATGAGTGATAAAATTATTGTCAATTGCCTATTGTCAACTGTTACCTTATTAAAGATCCTTCTGATGATAGAGTGTAAGCCCGGCAATGGGGCCTTCCAGAATATTTTTTACGGTAATGCCTTTATCGTTTGCTACCTGCCGCAGAATGTCGCTGTAATAAAACGCAACTGAACCGGTAAAGTGCACTTTGGTGTTCTGATAGTTCTCGTACTTCATCACGTTGTTCTCGTAAAAGTCGGCCAGGCTATCATAAACCAGTTTGTAACAATACGGATCTTTTAAATGTTGAAAGATGAATTTTGAAAAACTGGCCAGAAACGCACCGGGTCTTTCGTCCTGATATACTTTTTCCAAAACTTCTTCGCGTGTAAACGGAAACCGGGCTTTGAATTGCTCGGCCAAAGCAGCGGGCATTTCGTTGCGAAAGTAATCGAAGATAAATTTTTTACCGATGTACGTGCCCGAACCTTCATCGGCCAGTATCCAGCCCAGGTTGGCCACATTGTCGATAATCTTCTCACCATCGTATAAACAGGAGTTAGAACCTGTGCCTAAAATACAGGCAATGCCGCGTTCGCGTCCGCAAAGTGCGCGGGCAGCTGCTAACAAATCCCACCCGATTTCTATATAAGCACCGGGCCAGTATTGCGCAAAAGCCTGCTTCACGATCTCCTGGTTCTTTTCAGACGAAACTCCCGTACCGTAATAGAAAATTTTAGACACCGGTTCTTTTACCTGTGGCACCAGGCTTTCTTTGATGATACTGTGTAAATGTTCTAAGGGTTGGTAGTATGGGTTAAAGCCGGGGCTGTGCGCCTGGCCAATGCTGCCATCTTTGTGTAAGAATCTCCAATCAATTTTAGATCCTCCGCTATCGGCTACGAGTATCATAGGGTGTGAATTGACTGCAAATTAACAGAAATACAAATACGATGGCAGCTATTGTATAGCCGGCAGCACTCCCACTTGCGTTAGTTTTTCAAAAACCTGGCTGGTGTGTGGTGCGTCTTTTAGCTCGTCCGTCAGGTCTTGTCCGGCCCAATGCTCGTAGTGCTTCCCGTTTCGCCACAGGCGCGAGTGGGTTACATCATACACCTTGCCCTGGTAGGCAATCCAGATTTCGGGTTTATCCTGGCCGTTGCGCAAAGCCAATTGCTGCTGAGTTATAACCGGCAAATCACTCATCGCGAAGTGAGGTGATTAAAATCTTTGATCAGTGTGTATAAAAATTTTACCGGTGGTAAATCGGTTTGAATACTCAATTGGGTTTTCAGTTTTTCGGTTACGGCCAGCATGGGCGAGCCATTGCCCGTATCGCGGTTTACTTCCAGTGCCCGTTGTATCAATTCTATATCGCGCTCGCTTAATTGGATAGCCTGGGTAAACACAGGTTGGTATTCAGTTTCGGCTGTAACAAAAATTTGCTCGGCCGTTATTTCCTCCTGTTCAATCAATTTAATAACGGTGGTTCCGGCCACCAGGTCGCCCAGGCGCTGGCCTTTGCCCCCTACGGCCACCAATATCAACGCAATAGCACCGCCTAAAATCCCAAAATCAATAATGGCAAATACCCAGCGCAGTACATAATCGCCAATGGAAGCCGGGGTTCCGTTCAATCGGATAACCCGGATTTTCAACGCATACTTTCCCAGCGTTTGGCCATTCATAAAAATCTCGAAGATGACCGAATAGAACAGGTACGGAAATCCCAGTATCAGAATCCAGAGCCATTCGCTTGTTACATCGGAATAATACAACAATGTACCCACCGCCACCATAAAGGCAATTACAATAACCCGATCGAACAGGTAGGCCAGAATCCGATCGCCCACACTGGCAAGGGGATAATGGATAAACACATTTTGGGTTGTACGAACCTGGATTGTTTGCATGGCCGCGATTCCTTAACATTTACAAACATCCAAAAAAACAAAAGAAAATGAATCTGCCTAATGCTATCTTTAATCCTTGAAATTTAACCCTATTCCTTATGAAGTATCCTGCCCTGCTGCTCTTATTGGTGTATGTCTGTTTACAGAGTTGTTCTGAAAAGAAACCGGTTGACCGGATGACGGACGAACAACTGAAGGCTTATGCGGATGAGTTGGCTCACAAATACATTATTGCAGATGGCCATGTTGATCTTCCTTATGCCCTGGTCGAAAAGAACTATTTTCCGACATCCGATAATATGGACACCATTATTCGTACCGGCAAAGGTAACTTTGATTACGAACGGGCCGTGCAAGGTGGGCTTACTGCGCCATTCATGTCTATCTACATTCCGTCTGCTCGCCAGTTGCTGCCCGATATGGGTAAAAGTCTTGCCGATTCGCTGATTGATATTGTGCATGGTATTGCGCAGCATCTTCCGGATAAGTTTGCCTTAGCCAACACCCCAGCCGAAGTAGAAGCAAATTTTAAGCAAGGCAAAATTTCATTACCCATGGGCATGGAAAACGGAGCCCCTATCGGTAACGATATCAGCAACGTAAAATACTTCTACGATCGGGGCATTCGGTACATCACGCTATCACATAGCGTAAATAATCAGATCTGCGATTCATCGGGCGATACAGCCCCCCGTTGGAATGGACTAAGTCCTTTCGGGAAGGAAGTAGTGGCTGAAATGAATCGGGTGGGCATCATGGTCGATATCTCGCATGTAGATGACAGCACCTTTTACCAGGTTGTTAAGTTGAGCAAAGCACCTGTAATTGCTTCGCACTCTTCCTGCCGGGCATTTTCACCAAATGCAAAGCGCGATATGACGGATGATATGATTAAAAAATTAGGTGAGCAGGGCGGAGTAATGCAAATTAACTTTTATACAGCTTTTCTCGACTCTGCTGTTGATAATAACAACGTAAAAAACCGTGTAGCCCTGAAGAAACTGCTCGATGAAAAAGGACTCACCCCGGATGATCCGGAAGCAAAGCCGGTTATCGAACAATTTGAAATTGATCATCCCTGGAAAACCACACCCATTGAAACGGTTGCCAACCACATCGATCATGTTGTAAAAATTGCAGGCATTGATCACGTAGCTTTTGGTTCAGACTATGATGGCGTGGACAACCACCTGCCCGTTGGCCTGGAGGATGTTTCCACATTTCCTAACCTGATTTACGTGTTGCTGAAACGCGGCTATACCGAAGAGGACATTGCCAAAATCTGTTATAAAAACATGTGGCGTGTGTGGAATGCGGTGGAAAAAACTGCCGGCCGCGGGTAAAATGTAAGAATAATCAAATCTCCTTACCTCAGGTTGGACGAAACGGGCATTTGCCCTATCTTCCAACCTGATTTTTTATGCGCGAAGCTTCCTTTGTAAGTCGTAATAAAACCCGTTGGCAGGAGTTCGAAAAGGCTCTTCATAACCCACAACAAACCCCACCGGACAAACTGGCTGAATTATTTATTCAGATTACAGACGATCTCTCTTTTGCGCGCACAAAATATCCGCAAAGCCGAACCACCCAATACCTTAACTCGCTGGCCAGTAAAATTCATGGCGAGATTTATAAAAATAAAAAAGAAGAGAAAAACCGGTTTATTCTTTTCTGGAAAGAAGAGCTGCCGGCCGTCATGATTACCGCACACAAACAATTGTTGTATGCGTTTGTAATTTTTGTTGTGGCTGGAATTATAGGCGCGGTTTCAGTTGCTTATGACGACACCTTTGTGCGTTTGATCCTGAGCGATGGGTATGTAAACATGACACTCGAAAACATAAAGAAGGGCAACCCTACCGAAGTCTATTCTTCATCGGGTGAAATGGATATGTTTTTTATGATTACCCTTAACAACATCATGGTTTCCATCCGGGTGTTTGTTCTTGGTGTAATGGCCTCGTTGGGCACCGGGCTAATGCTATTTTACAACGCAGTCATGGTAGGTACTTTTATGATGTTCTTTTACCAGGAAAGTCAGCTTAGCCAAGCCTTGCCTGTTATTATGTTGCATGGCACGATTGAACTTACTTCCATCGTAATTGCCGCGGCCGCAGGATTTATCATGGGTAACAGCATTTTATTTCCAGGCACGTATTCGCGCCTGGCGTCATTCAAAATGGGTGCTATAAAAGGGTTAAAGATTGTTATGGGCCTGGTTCCATTTTTTATTCTCGCTGGCTTTATCGAATCATTTATAACCCGCTATGCATTTATGCACTGGAGTATCAAGGCTGCCATCATTGGGCTCTCCGCATTTCTTATGATTTATTATTTTATCATTTATCCAATTCAGTTAAAACGCAATGGAAGAATTTAAACTTATAGAATTTCAGCAGACACGCGATTTCAGCCGAAAAATTAACACCACGTTTGAATTTCTGCGTCAGAATTTTAAAGCCCTGATGAAGTCTATCCTCTACATTGCGGGGCCACCGGTGTTAGTGGGCAGTTTGCTGCTGGGCTCATTCATTGGAGATTTTTTTTCGCTTCTTCAGGGGGCGCAAACCGGTAGCAACCCCGAGCTGGCCGCTGATTATTTTCTTTCTGTAAGTTTCTGGCTGCAGCTTAGTTTAATGATCCTGCTTTTGTTTATCAGCTACATTATTACCATTGCAACCATAAATTCATACATCATTTTGTACCAAGAAAAGCAAACCAACAAACTTGAGGTAAGCGAGGTTTGGAATAAAACCCGCCAGTTATTCTGGCCCTACCTGGGTACAACCGTTCTTTTCTTTCTGGTTTTCCTGGTTGTCTACATTGTTTTGCTGATTCCTGTTTTTATTCTGGGCGATATGTCCAGCCTGTTGCTGTTATTTATTGGATTTCCGGTGCTTATATGCGGTGTGATTTATTTAATGATCAGCGCTTCCTTAACCTATTTTGTACAAGCCTACGAAAAAAAGAATTTCTTTGACTCCATTGCCCGCTCTTTTCGTTTGGTTAACAATGGCAAGTGGTGGAGTACTTTTGGTTTGCTTTTTATTCTACAAATGATTGTTGGTACAATTTCATACATCTTTCTTATTCCGTATTACATTATTGTATTCACTGCCTCGCTTCATTCCGCGCAAAGCGGAGCGCCTTTTGAGTTATCCGAAACAATGGGGCTCATCATTCTGGTGTGCTTTACCTTGTACTACATGGCTCAGATGCTGCTGTATTCATTACCCCACCTGGGCGTTGCATTTCAATACTTCAACCTGGTAGAGTTAAAAGAAGCCCGCGGCCTCATGTCGCAAATTGAAACGCTGGGCAAGCCGGATGCCGGTCCACGGCCAGAAGAAAATTTCTAACAGAAAATACCTTGAAGCTAACCGGTTTTATCATTTGTTATGCGTTTACACTCGCTGCATGGGCACAACCCCCTGCTATGCCCGATAGTACACTCGTAACTCCGGATAGCACTTATTCTGACTCTTTAAACATTAAATACTTTGATGATGAGCAAGAGCCTGATTTTGCAGGCCCGGCTGATACGGTAGCGGTTAGCGCGCAACAATTTTCATCGCAAAAAATAGATAGCCTGAAAGCAGACGAAGAACTTAAATACACACAACCTCCAACCGTAGCAGAGTCAATCTGGCAACGAATTAAGCGATGGCTATCCTGGCTCTTTCGATCGCTGTTTGAAAAAACCACCACCACCGACCTGGGTCGGTTTATTATGTACTCCATCATTATTGTGGCTATTGTCATTATTGTGATGACGCTGCTGCGCGTAAATGCATTCCGCGTGTTTTACTCGGGAGCCGATACAACCAAACCGGCTTATTCCGTTTTTCATGAAAACATCCACGAAATGAATTTTGATCTGCTTATTCAGGAAGCTGTCGATAAAAAAGAATTTCGCCTGGCCACCCGGTTAATTTTTTTGCAGGCCCTGAAGTTACTATCCGATAAACACCTGATTGACTTTACCCCCGGAAAAACCAACCATGATTACGTGGAAGAACTTAAATCCGGTGAAGTAAAAACCGGACTAAACGAATTGAGTTTTTATTTTGAGTATGCCTGGTACGGAAACTTTTCAATTACCGAAGGTCAGTTTCAACAGGTTAAACAAACGTTCTCGTTCTGGAAAGAAAAGGTGCAATGAAAGACTGGAAATACATCACATACCTTGCGCTATTGGGTGGCCTTCTGGCTTTGTTGCTGCTCACCAAAAACAAACAATACGACTGGACGGTTACGTTTTCGCACGAAGATAAAAATCCGTATGGCGGTTTTGCATTTAATGAATTGTTACCAACCCTGCATAACAAACCCGTTAAAAACTCTTACCAGACTTTATACGAATTGCAGGATTCCCTCGATCAAAATCAAAACCTCATCATCATCGGCAGCAGATTTGCCCCTGGCAAAGCCGATACCGAAGCCTTGTTGAAGTATGTGAACCAGGGTGGCACAGCCTTCATTTCGGCCAACTACTTTTTCGGAAGTTTTGCCGATACCCTTGGCCTTGAGGTGTACGATGTACTGTTTAAGAACACGCAAAAGGTATTCAACAATACAGACACCGCCTCTCTGCATTTTGTAACCCCGGTAATGGATTCTGTTTTTGAATTCCGCTATAAGCAAGGCAACATCCATAACTACATCAGCCGGGCAGACTCCATACCGGCTACCACCCTGATCAAAAATAATTACCACCAGCCGGTAGCTATCAAAACCCAATGGGGTAAAGGAACCTTACTGATAAACAGCACGCCCATGATTTTTACCAACATTCATTTGTTGGATTCTAACAATCATACATTAGCTGCCGGGTTACTTTCTTACTTACCACCGCGCGAAACCATCTGGACAGAATTTTACCACCTGGGCCGTTTTGAATCTACCTCGCCCCTGCGCTTCGTTTTATCATCCGAACCTTTACGCTGGGCCTATTACCTTACCATTCTTTCCATTTTGCTTTTCATGATTTTTGAAGCAAAACGAAAACAACGAACCATTCCTATACTAAAACCGCTGGCCAATACCTCACTTGAGTTTATTGGTACGATTGGCAACCTCTATTATCAGAATGGCGATCATAAAAATATTGCCGAAAAGAAAATTCAGTTTTTCTTTGAACAGGTACGCATGCATCAAAACATAAACCTGCAACATACAGATGAGGCTACCCTGCAGTTCCTTATCCGGAAGTCGGGCGTATCGGAAAAAACCGTACGGGCACTGATATCCTGTATTCAATCCATCCGTTCGAAAGAACAAATTTCAGCAGACGAACTGCGCAACCTGAATCAACTAATCGAAAATTTTCATAACAAGATATAACAAGAAATACATATGGAATCTAATCCTTTTCAAAGTCGTGTAGATTTAACAGCACTAAACGCACGCGTATCCGAAATTAAAAGCGAAATCGGAAAAGTAATTGTTGGCCAGGAGCAAATGATTGATCTGCTGCTTACCGCCATTCTGGCCGATGGACATGTGCTGATTGAAGGTGTGCCCGGTATTGCCAAAACGCTTACGGCAAAATTATTGTCTAAAATTATTTCGGTTGATTTTGCCCGCGTGCAGTTTACTCCCGATCTGATGCCTTCCGATATTCTGGGGACATCGGTATATAATTTAAAAACTTCCGAATTTGAATTTAAAGCCGGCCCCATATTTACCAACATCGTGTTGATTGATGAAATTAACCGTGCCCCGGCCAAAACCCAGGCCGCGTTGTTTGAAGTAATGGAAGAACGCCAGGTAACTATTGATGGTCATACTCATAAAATGCGTTTGCCTTACATGGTACTGGCTACCCAAAACCCGATTGAGCAGGA
>Ga0209200_1002846_pt1 | contig 15457 bp, 13 predicted proteins | sample AD_UKC033_MetaG_FD_184406 | JGI IMG/M metagenome (GOLD analysis project Ga0209200, IMG submission 184406) | Active sludge microbial communities of municipal wastewater-treating anaerobic digesters from USA - AD_UKC033_MetaG (SPAdes) (version 2) | ecosystem: Engineered > Bioreactor > Anaerobic >...
GCAAAAGCTGAAAGGATAAAAAAGAACCTTGCAGAAAACCCCTGGCTCATACCTCCCGCACCTGGATACCCAGGTGTGCGGCGCGATGAATTGATGACCTGGGAAGAATGCGAAGCAGTCAGCCGCAAGGTATTTCTTGAAACCGGATACGATCCGACCGCCTAAAGACATAACCCTATCGGAGGGGACAGCACCCCTCCAGGGGTGGTCTGTCCCCTTAATAACAGGAGACAGACATGAACAATCTACAACCGTACCTTATAGAAAATGCACACCCTCAAACTTACAACTTTCCCCGACTCAAGCACCTGCCCGTTCGAGAGCAGCCGGCTTTCCGGGTAAGCAAGGATTCAGATGCATGCAGTTTAGGTGAGTTGCTGGCAGTCATCATTGGTGGGTCAAGTCAAATTGAATCCGCTGAACAGCTACTGGCACAATTTGGTACGATCCAGAAAATTGCCCAGGCGCATGTGAATGAGATTGCCAAAGTGCCGGGCATAACCAACTTGACTGCACTACGGCTCAAAGCGGCATTAGCCCTTGGACGTAAGATCCTTCAACCAGAAGATGAACGCCCAGTAATTCATTCGCCTGGAGATGCTGCTCAAATCTTGATGCCGATGCTGGCGCATCGTGAACAAGAATTCATGGTCGTGATGCCGCTTGACACACGCAACCGCATGTTGGATGTGATTGAGATATATCACGGCTCGCTTAATTCCTCGATGGTGCGGGTTGGAGAGTTATTCAAACCAGCACTGCAACGGAACGCAGCGGCTATCTTGATCGCACATAACCATCCCAGCACAGATCCCACACCCAGTCCCGAAGATGTCAGCGTTACTCGCGCCATTGTCCAAGCCGGCAAGCTCTTGGATGTGTCAGTCCTGGACCATTTGGTCATTGGATTATCACGATGGGTGTCCCTAAAGGAAAAAGGGCTGGGATTTTCATAATCCACGAATGAACACAAGGAGGTCAACATGAAATCCATTTTGTTTTTTGATATTGAAACCACCGCTAATGCGGATGCAATTGCGCTCTTACCCGAGCCTTCTGCTCCTGCCAACTACAAAGATCAGGACAAGATTGCCCAATACATCACCGAAAAGAAAGCAGAACAAATAGCTCAGGCACCGCTAGATGCTGATCTGGGTAAGGTTATCGCCATCTCGCTTCAAAACGGGATTGAAAACCCGGTAGAAGTCCACCTGATTGGTGATCCTGAAACCCAAACTGAAAGCGATCTGATCCGCTGGTTTTGGTCTTTATTCGCAAAAGCCGATGGCCGTTCATGCGGTTACAACATCATCGGTTTTGATCTGCCTTATTTACTCAGACGGTCGTTCGATCTTGGCATCCAGGTTCCGATCCAACCACAACTGTCCAAATTTCGCATTGATCCAACTATCGATCTAATGGCAATCCTCTACAACTGGGGACAGGCTAAAGGATTGAAGTGGGTCTGTAAACGTTATGGGATAAAAAACCCGCTACCTGATTTGGATGGTTCTCAGGTGGTCAACATGGATCCGCAAACCCTACGCAAGTATGCTGGAAACGATGTCTTTCTGGTTGTAGAGCTGTACAAGCGCATGTGTGGCGTCTACCTGCCGGCAATGAATGCCTATCAACCCGCCTTTTTTAACCGCTAAATTTACGGAGGATCAAATGGATCAATTACCCACCTTACAACAGCTTGAATACCTGGAATCAGGTTTCGAGGTTTCCAAGATTTTGGCACAGGCTGGATTCCCGATGGATAAACCTGCTTTCGCCATTACTTGGGGACAAATTGCCGAGGAGATCGCTCACACCCTGGCCGATTATGGTCTTCCTCCAGATCGGTTGCGTGAGTCCCGCGCCGGACAAGGAAGGGATTCAAAAAACGGCGCGGGAGTAGAAGACTTTTTGATTAACCTGGCGCAAGGAGTCCAGAAAGTTCTTCAGAATGATGATGTTCTTTTCTGGCGCAGTTCTATCCGGACATTTACAACGGATCACCCGACTGTCACAGCCTTCACAACATCGAATTTAGACAATGATGACGAAGGTCCTCTCACGGAGCAATACGAAAACGCAATCCGCCTGGGGGATGATGAGGCTTACTGGCCTGACGGTGGTGCTTCTGCAGATTTGTTTGACGAATTCTAATCACAATGAGACACGCAGGGAATTTTAACTCCCTGCGTGTCCTGAGCAACGCAATTTTTACGACTTACCTTAGTGGGTTGTGCGCCAGGAACTCACGTAGTTATTTAGTGCGTAGAAACTTGAGCAATTTGGACCACATGAGTAAGAGGGTCCACTGTAATTGGCGAAGTCATAAACGTAGATTAGGTTGCAATCGGAAAACACTTTTCCCGAAGCGAATTTATTGTCAAGGTCGCCTGGGAGAGTTGTCTTCCCATAGCTAATCGAATCGGAGCAGGCAGAAGGTCCGTAATACTCGATGAGGAGTGATCCATAGTTGGTGTTGTCGTAGAATTTGGCGATCAAAAAGCTAGAATCGAGAGAAATGCCTTCAATTGAGCTAATTGCGCCAGTGGAACAAACCATTTTTGATTCTTTAGATGTCTCCTCTCCAGGCTGAAGTGGTTTAAGATAGCTGACACAACGATATATACTCTCCTGACTCGGGCCTCGAACGACCTCACTCCGTTCCGTTGGTACATAGGGTTTTACATCCCATCCCTCATCTCCAGGGTGGATTGGAGTAAGGTTTTCTTCCACTACACCGGCATCCTGTTTTGCGGTAGCAGATACTCTGCTCATGCCGACAGCAAGTATTGCTCCTGCCAGGATTAAAACTCCAAAGATGTAAAGTACTTTTCGAATCATTTTATGCCTCCATTTCTGATATTTGGTTCTCGGTATTTCACCAACTTCAGAGTAGCATAGAGGATGTTAACTCTCTGTTAAGTCAAAATCAGAATGGGATGATGTTATTGATGGTAGTCCAATCGTAAAAATACTTCCTTCGCCTAAGGTACTTGTCACATTTATGTGCCCACCGTGTAATTTAATTATGTGTTCACAGATTGCCAAACCCAAACCTGCACCACCCCGATTGCGTGCTCTAGATTTTTCAACTCGATAAAACCGATCAAATATTCTCGTAAGTTCATCAGAGGGAATTCCTTCACCAGTATCTTGAATTTGCACGGTAAGCTCATTATTTACATCGAATACTGTAATATCCACAGAACCACCTGAACGATTGTAGCGAATTCCATTATCTATCAGGTTGCCAAAGGCAAGTCCCAAGAGCCTTTCATCTGCCAGTACAACGGCTTCCTCTTGCACTTTCATATTGACAACGACAAGATTTTCCTTGGCAAAGGGCATCAGATTCTGAACCACCTCGGTCAGCAATGCCCCCATGTTCACAGGAGCTTTATAAACTTCAAGCTCACCACGTGCAAGGAGTAGTAAATCATTTGACAATCTTTCCAGGCGGTCCACGGTTCGGATGAGCGTTACGCTCATCTCTTTATAATCGGGAAGGGTGGCGTTAGGATCTTGCTGAATTACCTCCAAATTGGTACGCATGGTTGCTAGCGGTGTACGCATTTCATGAGATGCATCTGCAACAAATCTGCCTTGCATTTCAAATGCCTGTTCCAAACGTTCAAGCGCGTGATTAAAAGCCTCAGCCAGGTCTTTAACTTGATCAGGTGGCCCATCGAGTGGTACACGTTTGTTTAAGGTTCCTACCTGGATATCTTTTACCATCTGGCTAAGACGGTTTACAGGTAACAAGGCTTTTTGTGTAATCAACCGTGCACCCAAAATACCAATTATCGCTGTGACTCCTGCCATCAAAAGAGAGATCAACTGAACCTGACGCAGGACTACATCTTGAAGCAGATTCCCTTCTGTGGAATCAGTTACCTCAAAAGGTGTTGGCTGAACATCTATTTGGTTATCAGTAGATTTAACTGTTGGCGGTAATTGTGTGGGAGATAGCATTTCCTCTTGGATTGTTTGCGGAATGTTTATTCTTGCAACAATGCTTATTAATGCGGCTTGTGAAAAGCCCAGGAGGATTAAGAGGCCAGCCACCAAGAGCATGAGCCGGCGACTTAGGGTAAAGAAATTCCTAATTTTTTGCCACTGCAATTGTAAAATTTTCATGTTAGGTTCGTCTCCGAGAAAATCAGGCGATACCCTTGTCCAATAACAGTCTCAATATATCGAGTGGAATCAGATTTTTCACCTAGTTTTCGGCGAAGTGTATAAATATGGACTCGAACACTACCCGAAAATGGATCGATTTCGTCTTCTCCCCAGGTGTGTTCAATGAGTTGTTCACTGGTGACGATCTCACCTTTGTGCCGCGCTAAATATTCCAGGATGGAAAACTCTTTTGCCGTTAAGTCCAGGCGTCTTTTTCCTTTCCATGCGATTCTCTCAGCGGGATCGATCTGTAGATCACCAACGAGCAAAATAGGCTCACGAACTCTGAGATCACGCCTAAGTAATGCCCGGATCCTGGCAGTCAATTCTTCAAAATGGAATGGCTTGACCAAATAATCATCCGCCCCCATATCGAGACCAACCACCCGATCATGAATCTGGTCACGTGCAGTAAGGATTAGAATGAGCAAATCCCGTCGTTGGCGACGTAAAAGGCGGCAAACCTCGAGCCCATCCATCAATGGGAGATTCAGATCAAGAATTACAAGATCATAAGGATTGACAGTTCCTAACTCCCAACCTTCTTTTCCATCCTTAGCAACATCAACTGCATATCCCTGGTTCTTCAATCCCCGCGATAATGCATTTGCAAAGTCAACTTCATCTTCGATAATTAACATTCTCATAGAGGTAATAAGCCTGAGCGATTAGTTGGATGATCTCGAAAAAGTAGATTCAAATAGATTCTACTTCTTATTCAACAATATTATTTCTTCATAATATCACTCCGGATATTAATTAGCTGTTAAGTGGTTCTGTAGTCCCCCAAGAAAAGCTCAATTTTCCACCAGCATCATCTCAAGTGTGAGTAAAAGGTTGGATTTCAAATCCGCCTTTAGTTTTTATCAAACTTCATAACAATGAAGGTTCATTAACGTTGGCTTTTCTTTACTATCAACGTTGGATTTCTTTACTTGGAGTCTACTGATCATAAGTTTTTCATACAAAGGAGGAAAAATTGGAGATTTTTTGCGAAAAACAAGAAGACGTGATTGTCAAAGCGGCACGAACAAAATTTGTCCTAAAAGATGAATGTTCCAATAAGTCATTGGAAGATTTCACCCTGAGCAAGTTCGATGAAGAGTATCAAGGGGGCAACCCGCCTGAATCGGACCGGTACGTCCCCGAAGGGGACTGGAGTGACTGGTTTCCTCCACCGCCACGTATGACAGAAGAGGAACTGGATGTGCTCACTGATTGGGTTGAGATTGAAGCGGAAAAGCATAATCTTGAACCAGACCCGGATACATATCCACTCGATGACTATATTGAAACAAAGGAGATATATGGAAAAACAAATGATCCAACTCAATATCCCTGTTCCGCCTGCGCCACTTCTAGAACAGGCAGTGGGTTACCGAAATTATCGGAATGCCCATTATCTTGTCCTCTGGTGGGAACCCTGCGGAGATGAGGTCATGGTATCGGATGGTCTGGTGACCTTTACTGGTCTCTGGCCTGGCTACCTGGCCTATGTGCAACATAAATCAGTTCATCCTCACCTGAAGGAGTTCAACCTGGGTTCTTCTGAAAATCCTGCGGACTATCACTTGATTATCGATCTTGTTGAGCGGCGGGCTTTCGTTGCGCCATGCAAAGTAGCAGATCGCTTTCAAGCAACCCAATGGAACCAGGGAGTTAAGCTGGAAAAGCCTGTCTCCCTTTCGTCAGAAGAAATGGAGAAATGGGTCGAGGAATTGGAGCAACAACTATTGCACTTCCCTAGCATGGATGAACTCATGGCGCAAATTGCAGAAGACGAGAAGCTCGTTGCTGCGCTTGAACACTGGTTGGACGATCAAACGCCCAGTATATAAACCAACAAGGAGATACAGAATGACATGCAAAGTGACTGTTCAAAAGAATACTTTTTCTGAAAGCCTGGCAATTGTTGGGCGAGCGGTAGGTTCTCACTCGCATCTACCGATCTTATCGAACATATTGCTCAATAAGGATGAGGATCAGCTTCGCCTCTCAGCTACCGACTTGACCGTGGGGGTCACGGTTTGGATGGATGCCAATTTAGACGGCGACCTGGGTTTGACCTTACCCGCCAAAACACTGACTGATGTGATCAATAGCTTAACAGATCCCGAGGTTGTTTTTTCGGTGAATGGGAAACCGGAAGCATCATTGAAGTGCGGAACCTACAAAGGGATCGTCAAGGGGATTGATGCATCCGAATATCCAAACATCCCGGAGTACCCCATCACCAATGGAGTTTCAATGGACGCAAGTATGTTCAAAGAGATGATCCAAAAGGTCGCGTTCGCAGCTTCCATGGATGATACCCGACCTGTTCTGACTGGAGTCTTGATGAGTATGGATGGAAAGACTGTATCCATGGTCGGAACGGATGGATTCCGTCTCGCTATCTGTAAAGCGATCCTTCCAGAACCATTCGCCAAGCAGCAGTTGATCATACCGGCGTCCGCACTGAAAGAGGTAGTGCGAATCCTGAATGCGACTAAAACGTCCAAGATCACTTTTGTTTTACCTCCGAATGGTAGCCAGGTGGTATTCCGTTGTGAAAATGTGCAGATTGTCTCACAATTGATCGATGGGAAATTTCCGGATTACCAGGCAATTCTCCCTAAAGGTCATAAGACCAGAGCAGTCCTCGACGCGGGTGACCTGCTCAAAGCCTGCAAACAGGCCAGCATCATTGCTCGCGAAGGGAGCAATGTGGTACGTTTTCATTTTCAACCCGGAGCTGATCAAACAGGCAAAGTCAAACTGTTGGCCGAATCCGATGAGACCGGCGCCAGTGAGATAGAACTTGAAGCCACGGTTGAAGGACAGGAATTGGAGATCGCATTCAATGTAAAATTCTTGCAAGATGGGTTGGAAGCCATCACTACCAAAAATGTGACCATTGATGCGAATGCCCACAACACACCGGCGGTCCTCCATTCGACAGGAGATGAGGAGAATTTATACGTTTTAATGCCCATGCATATTGATGGAAGGTAAGAAATTGGAGGGAGTTACTGCTCCCTCCATGATATGAATACATCAGGAAAAGTCACCTTGATATTTAAACCTGATCACAAATCATGAACTGCTGACTGGATTCTTCACACAATAACACTATCGGCGAGTCACCATTATTCCAGTAGATAAATGGTTGCTCTAGCTTTTATTCTTTTGTGTCCACATTATAAAAACCAATACTATCACAATCGCCAGGATGATCAGACACCCATAATTTTGAAAACCCTGGCTTTGGCTATCAGTTTCAGGTGCAACCGAACTGTTGAGTTCGTAGGCACCTCGGTCCACCACCGCATGACCTGTGTTCTTAGCATCCCAGAGGCGAACATTTTTGTCCAGATCCAAAGTACCGACATTCGCCGAAGATGGATCACCCGAATCAATGCCGGGAGAGTTTGACTCCAAATGGTAATTCCCTGAGGCAGGGTTGATAAACATAGGGTCTCTATAGAAATTCCCATTGCTATTGAAGCGCCCATCATTCAAAATACAATCAATCACACTGGTCGGCACCAGAGAGCCTTGGATTGCATCCCTACCACCGTTATTCCACAGGATGGTATTAGCCACATTTACCCCAGTGACGGTATTGCTGGGGTCCAGAGAGTTGATATTAATCCCACCAGCCCAACCACTGTCAATCCCATTTAAGATCAGGGTCATATTAGTGATAGTGATATTTCTAATGGCATTATCATGGCTGCGACTGTCATCTCCATGTAATAAGACACCAGCGCCATTACAATTGGTTATTAATGTGTTGCGAATTACGACATTCTCAAGCAGATTATTTCGGGCTCCACCGGTGCCAGCGTACAAAGAAACTCCATTATCACAGTTAGAGATTTTATTGCGATCAATCAATACCTCTGAAATGACATTATCATGAACATCGGCGCCTGTTGCTCCGCTGAATTGAATGCCGCCACCATTCAGTAGGTTATCAGTGATGATCACATTCGTTAACATGTTTCTTGCGGCGTTTGCGTTATTCCCCACACTAAGAAGTTCCATAGTTACCGGTGTGCCGTCAATCTGGTTTTCAGTGATTGTGATGTAACTTACGTTGTTATCGTTGCTATCTGGTGCATTGGCAGTGGAAATCAGGATGGGGGGATTTGCATGGTCATGTATGTGGTTGCCGCTAATCAGGATATCCTTGATTCTGTTGCGAGAAATATTTGAACCTACCGCCGAGGCAGTGATATAAATATCTGCCGACCAACCCGCGGCTGCCATTGTATTGGAAATGATGGAAACGTTCGATATTTCATTGTCGCTTTCCGCTTCAGTAAAACCGCCGGTGATTTTTATCCCAAAATGATTGTCTTGAAACGTATTTTCGATAATCTCGATATTACGAATCACGGCATGATTTTGGTGATGTACGATATCTACTGCTCCAGAGTCACAATTGGTAAAGATGTTGTGACGCAGTGATATGTCCTCCACAAGGTGTACATCTTGCTGGAGGGTAGTACTGATTTCAATTTCAGGTGCACCGAAATTACGAAAATGAACACCCTCAACAACCACATGAGACGCACCTTGAATTTGAAGAGCCTGAAAATCTTTACCACCGCCTTCGACGGTGATATCTGGAACACCGTCACCATCTATGTCGCCATTTAGGGTCAAACCATTACGTACTATTGCGGGCAGAGTCCGAGTTAGATTTATAACCGATCCGCTCAAGGAAGGGGTGAATTCAATAATTGCATAGATGCCGGTGTTTTCCACGGCTAAAAGGGCTTCGGATAGAGAGATACCATCCGATCCCGGATTTGCAAGAAGTGTGGTTGTATTGGAAATGTCGCCGTTGATATCATCACTGGCATTGGTCACGGTGATGGTTGGCGAAAGCGTATTTGTATTTTGAACTCTGACTACCTCACCACTTCCCAAGGAAGATGTAAAAAGTGGCAAAGCAATCAAACATACCAGGTTGAACAGCCTAAAAAACTCTTTCCCAGCCAATTTTTATCCTTCATGGTACACAAACATCTTAAAAAAGAACCTATACTCTTTCAATACCATTGTATGAATAACTCCAAAAATCCACGCCGTATATTCTTTGCCAACATTGTCATCCCAAAAGGTAGATAGTATTTTTAAATATTAGCATTATTCCCCCCATTTTGCATCATTTTAGCGATCCATTTCATAATATCTTTCATTATCGGGAAACGTACACCACATTTCATGACAATAAAGAACGAGGGATTTTTAACGAAATGACCGGTTTTAATGAATATTAAAACACTAGAATAGTTGCTCTCGATAAATCATCACGTTAAGATAAGCATCCTAATTCAACAGGAATACAAAAATAGTTCGTTGATCGTGAATTGACGACCTATTTTTGTCGTTCTGTACTGCATTTACTACAGACATAAAAACGTTGGCTCTTTCTTCAAATAAACGTTGGTTTTTCAATCCACATCTATTCCAAAGGAGGATCACATGAATGTATACGAAGACAAATACCTGCGCGATAAAGTAAACCGCATTATTGCCAGGCAGAAGGAGGACAAGATCATCATCGCTGCATATAAGGATGGCAGTGGCTTACCTGCGAGAGAAGACCTTGGGCAGGAACTGACACGGGCAGCTTATCCTTACGATTATGCAGTTGGTAAAGCCGGTTTCCTTAAGTACGATTCGGAACTCGGAGCTTACCTGTTTACCGCAAAATCGGGTGAGAAACTACCCCAAGTGTTAGCTAACTACCGAGTTCTATCTTTAGGTGAAGCAATCCTCGATGTAGCGGACAGAAGTATCCACATACAATGCAGTGAAACCAGCGTCACCTTTACCGGAGTACAACCCTGGAAAGGACTATACGAAGTTCTAAGAGAAGTCAACGAAGAACTGGCTCGAGTCAATTCTGGGATTGTTGTCTGGAAGATCGTTCCGAAGGAAAACGGAATTGCCAAATCAGGTGATCGTCTTTTTCCTGAAGCGGTTCCAAGGCTACGGAACGGGCAAGCAATGGCACATGCTACAGGCTACGCTTATGACGCCGATCACAACCTGGCTTACATCGGTCTGGTAGGTTACAAGACTAGTCTGGAATCACTACGAGTGACTCTGATGTGCGGGAAACCGCTACAAATGACTCAGGATGGTGCAAGCGATGTGTCCATGATCCCCACTGATAAGTATGAACAAGCCTGGCAAGCGATGCCGGAATACACCAGTCATCATGTCGGGTTCGTATCTCGGCTTGCGCTTCCTGAAAAGTGGGAGCCAGAAGACCTCTGTGCATATCTGCTCATTTTTCGAGGAACACCCGACCCGGGAAAGGAATTGATTCAGCTTTTCGTTGAACGAATCAAAGAAGCTCTGGAAGTGCCGATTCTGGATGAATGGTCAGTAGTTCTTTGGAAACAGGCTCGCGGCCGCAAGTTGGTTCAAGATCTGGCCACAGGTGGCGATTGTATCCTTGGTGCCAGAATTGACCTGCAAGCTGACTGGAAAGAACTGTTATCCGAGTTATTAGCTCAGGAGGAAATCTCACTGACCATCTGATTGAACAAGTAAAACTACTCGCTCATCACCCCGGAGGGGGCGCTTATCATCCCCTCAAGGGGTTGGACGCGTCTCCTGCGGGTATTTTTTCGTAAAGGAGTGAACAATGCGTCCACCAGCAATCGAAAGAATGGGGTACTATCCCACGGATGAACCGGTTGTCGAGATCATCCGCACTTACTTGAAACCGCCTAGCGAAAGAGGGCGGTTATTTGATCCCTGTGCAGGGGAAGGAAAAGCAGCTTCTTCCTTGGGCAACGCGCTCAACTGTGAAACCTGGGGTGTAGAACTCTCACCAGAACGAGCAGGGAAAGCTCAAAACGTGATGGATAAGGTTTACCAGGCTCCCTGGCAGGCTTGTGTTCTGAGTGATGAAAGTATTTCCTGGCTCTATTTAAATCCGCCTTATGACTTTGATCGATTTGAAGGTCAAAAACGACTGGAATGGGATTTTCTCAAGACAACCTCCTCCAAGCTGATGCGTGGCGGGCTTCTGACCTATATCATCCCACAGAAAATTCTGGGAATGATTGAAGTTGCTCGGCTTTTGGCCGGGCATTATGAAGCTATCACGGTCTATCGGTTTCCGGATGGATTGTACGAGAAATTCAAACAGGTGGTGGTGTTGGCCTACAAGCGCAAGCTCTACCAGCTACCCACGGACAAGGAGATTCTTTCGCTTCAAAGCCTGGCGTCGATAGAGTTGGAACCCATCCAATCTGCTGTTGAACCGATCTATCAACTGTTGTCTGCACCATCACGAGGTGCAAATGGCAAACCAGTTGTGTTCAAGCGAACGGATTGGGAACCGGAAGAGGTGGTTGAAGCAACAAAGGAAGCAGGTGTCCAGAAAACCAGTGATTGGCTTGACCTGATACATCCTACTCGCGGTCTGTCTCAACTCTCCCAACCAGTCATGCCCTTGAAGAAAGGACATATCGCTATGCTCATGGCCTCTGGCATGATGGGTACGGTGAAGCTGACCGATGAAGAGGGTAAACCAATGCTGATCAAGGGACGGGTGATCAAGGTGGTTGAAAAGACTGAACAGCCAGATGCCAAAGATACGGATACAGTCGTAGAAACTTACAAGGATCGTTTTGTTACTACGGTGGCTGTGCTGAAGCAGGATGGTATCCAGGTGATCCAGGATGTAAAAGGACTTTCAGAGTTCATGAAAGTTCACGGCGAAAAAATCGCTGCACATGTGCTGGAAACCTATAAGCCCATCTATAACCTGGATCCGACTGCATACGAAATTGAAATCCTCGATAGGCTTGGTATGCAACGAAAAGCCCTTCCTGGACAAGAGCGCGCTGGATTGCTGCCTGCCCAAAGACATGCGGCAGCGGCGTTGGCTCGTTCAATTCGTAAAAATGGCGTGGCGAACTGCCAGGCGGAAATGGGGACCGGGAAGACGACAATTTCGACGGGCGTGATAGAGCTGCTGGATGCTTACCCGGCAATCGTGCTTTGTCCTCCACACCTTGTACCCAAATGGATCCGTGAAATCGAGGAAGTGATCCCAGGAGCATATGCACGAGAAATTCGTCGCATCGGTCGGAATAGTGACGAAGTTTATGATATGAACGATGTCCGTGAATTTCTGGATCAATATAAGGCAGCGTATGACACTGCTCAAAAGATAGGAGGTTCAAAGCCCAAATGGGTAGCAGTAGTAGCGCACACCTCTGCCAAGTTTGGGGCAGGATGGCAGCCGGCAGTCATCACCAGAAAAACGAGAGACCCTCTGACTGGAAAGATTGTGGATGCCTGTGCTTGTCCGGGTTGTGGCAAGGTCGTGATGGTCGAAAAGGACGGATTTGTGGTTCCGGTGACCGATGCCTCTGAATTGGCAGAAAAACGCCAATTCTGTCACAATCGAATCCCTGGCTGGGAGTTGGATGCAGACGGGACAGTGAAACTTGATACCAACGGTAACTCAGTATGGGGGACGCGTCCATGCGGAACACCCCTGTTTGAGTTCAACGGGGCAAGGCGACATAGCATTTCGGAGTACATCACTAAACAGGCTAAGGGCGCTTTCAAGCTTCTGATAGCTGATGAGGTCCATCAGTTTAAATCCAAGTCATCAGATCGAGGCGTAGCGTTTCATCAACTGGTAACAGCGGTGAAGTGGACACTAACGCTCACTGGGACATTCTTCGGTGGAAAAAGCACCTCAATCTTCTGGCTGCTGCATCGTTTGAACCATGGAGTTCGTCGTGATTTTGCTTTTCATGATGAAAAACGCTGGGCGCGGTTGTACGGGGTACTTGAAACCACCCGAAGGCGGAGGCGCAATGAAGATGCGGATGAAGATGGTGTGTACACTGGCAACCGGCGCTATCGTAATCAGGCGAAAGAACAACCGGGAGTCAGTCCAGCCATCGTGAGCCGGTTATTAGACACAACCATATTCCTGAGCCTGAAGGATCTGAACCTGGCTCTGCCGTCGTATAAGGAGGAAGTGGTTGCCCTGGATATGCTCGATGACCAGGGACAGCAGTATCACAGCATGGACAGTAGCTTGAAACAACTGGCGATCCAATCCAGTCGTTACCTATCCACCTGGCTTCAATGGACTTTAGCACGGCCGAATTCTGCTTTTCGGGATGAGGTTGTGGTGGTAGATGAGGTGGATGACGGTGATGGCAAAAATGTGCGGAAAGTACCGTTGATGGAGTTGCCGGCAATTACCCCGCAGGGGTACTCTTCGAGCAATCCGAATGGCCATAAATGGCTGCCGAAAGAGAACTGGTTGGCAGATTTCTGTAAGGTTGAAAAGCAGCAAGGGCGAAAAGTGCTGGTCTATGTTCGTCAGACCGGCACCCGCGATATTCAAGATCGGGTAATGATGCCGTTGCAAGCTAATGGACTAAGAGTCTCCATCCTGAGTGGTAATGTTGACCCACGCAAGCGTGAAGATTGGATCGCCAAACGTGTGAATACTCTCGATGTTTTGATTTGTAACCCCCGGCTTGTGGAAACAGGCCTCGACCTGGTGCAATTCTCTACCGTGGTGTTCTTCGAGATCGAATATTCGCTCTATACGTTGTGGCAAAGCGTGCGACGTGTATGGCGTTTGGGACAGACCCAGCCGGTCAAAGCGATTTTCTCGGTGTACTCGTCAGCGATGGAAGCCACAGCGCTGGCTTTAATGGGAAAAAAGATGAAAGCCGCCCAGCTCGTCTACGGGGATGAGGTCGGAGGTGCGATTGTTCCAGAGGAGGAGGGCGACTTTCTCACTCAGCTTGCTCGTGATGTGCTAGAAGGCGCGAAGCTCTCTGACCTACAGACCTTGTTTGCTGATGATCTGCAAGTCAGCCACAATCCGATGGGCAGCCTTACGATCCCGAGCGCAGTGATCATTCCTGGTCCGAAAGTGATGACCTGGGATGATTGGGTGAGCCAAAAGATGGTGGTGGTCAGGCGGACAAGAAGAAAGGAGGTGGTACCGGAGGGACAGATGGGATTTGGAATTTAATTATGAAAAAGCCTTGGAATTATATCTAAGGCTTTTTTCGTTTTAAGGTCTCCTATAAAAGCTGTTGTGTTGAAAAAGTTGAAATTTTTCACAGCTGAACTAATTACATCAGTTGATTCAAAATTATAAAAGAAGCAACAGTCATTCTATTAACCTTTAAGATTCGTGCAATTTCACTTTTTGAAGTACCATGACTCAATAGCTCTTTAATTAAGACCTCTTTTCCTGATAATTTCAGATGATTAGCTTTTCTCCCTTTTGGCCTTCCAAGGATAACACCTTCAGATTTTTTCCTTGCTAATGCTTCTTTTGTTCTTTGGCTAATTAAATTTCGCTCTATTTCAGCCGAAAGGCCAAAAGCGAACGCTAAAACTTTACTTTGAATATCTTCACCTAGCCGATAATTATCTTTGATTGTCCATACTTTACATTCTTTTGTCATGCAGATATTTAAAATCTCCATGATCATAAATAAATTTCTTCCCAGTCTGGATAGCTCTGCGCAGATAATGAGGTCATCCTTTCCCACTTCTTTCAATAGTTTTCCAAGCGCGCGTTTATCATAGTTTTTTGTTCCACTTATGGTCTCTTCGATCCAATTATCGATTACGATGTTTTGCTTTTGAGCAAACTTATGGATTTCATATCGTTGGTTTTCGACCGTCTGTTTATCACTGCTGACTCTAATGTAGCCGAAGTTCATTTTTAATTACCATCCTTTTTTACATTCATTATAAAAAAGGAGCGTTTTTATTGAGCAGAATCAGACTTTAAATAATTTCTCTATCAACAAAAGCTGGAGTATTCTTTCGGGTATCGAGCAAAGAATAAAAAACAAAATTGAAGAAGCAGGAGTACCTCTTAAAGATTGGAATATTCAGATAAACTACGGAATAAAAACGGGTTTTAATGAAGCCTTCATTATCTCGGGAGAAAAGAAAGATGAACTAATAGCCGAAGATCCTAACTCTGCCGAAATTATTCGACCGATTTTAAGAGGCAGAGATATCAAACGTTATGGATATGACTTTGCTGACTTATGGTTAATTAATACACATAATGGTATCGCAAATAAAGGAATTCAAGGGGTTGACGTGAATAAATTCCCTGCGATTAAGACTCATTTGGATAATTACTTCCCAGAGATTCAAAAAAGATATGATAAGGGAGATACACCTTATAACTTGAGAAGCTGTGATTATATGGACGATTTTTATAAGCAGAAGATTGTTTGGGGAAATCTCT
>Ga0209200_1002863_pt1 | contig 15406 bp, 24 predicted proteins | sample AD_UKC033_MetaG_FD_184406 | JGI IMG/M metagenome (GOLD analysis project Ga0209200, IMG submission 184406) | Active sludge microbial communities of municipal wastewater-treating anaerobic digesters from USA - AD_UKC033_MetaG (SPAdes) (version 2) | ecosystem: Engineered > Bioreactor > Anaerobic >...
AAACAATTTGGACAGGCATTAACAATTCTATATCAAATACAACGAATTGGGGAAGAGGAGAGGGAAATTTATTATTAGCCTTTAAAAAATATTAGGATATTAATTTTCGTGTTTATTTTTTATTTAACTTTGTATTGCGACTAAATAAGCTATAATTAATTAAACAACAATTACTAACATTTAATTAATTATACAATGATTTGTTTACCTCAATGCGCCGACAATACCAATAAACCTACTGTCGGCTATTCAAACACCTGTGAAACAAGACGTGCGCCTGGAGGCATACCTCGTTTGTTGTTTCTAATTTGCGACCCTGATTATGTTCACCCTTATCCTGTTCCCTATGGCAAGACTTCATACTGGGAAGATTTAAGAAACGTTAAGGCAGCAATGTGCGCTGGTATTCTTAATGTATCAGCTCCATTATTAGGACAAGTTGCAAAACCAAGCCCTACTAAGAAACAATTTGATAGTTGCGCCCCTGAAGAAAAATCAGGTGGAACAACCACAATAACTTTTCAAGATTATTACACCGCTATTGACACAAATTCAGACCCTACATTAGTAGAATTTGACTTTTGGATTTGGGCTCAAAAGAACGTAAAGACTTTGTCTTTAGGTTGGATAACTTGTGACGATATGTTATTCTTATGGGATGGAAAATTCAGCTTAAACGTTGGAGTAGTAGCAGAGCAATCAAATACAGGAAACCGTTATTTTGATGGCGAAGCTGTTATCCCTACTGCTGACATTATTAAACCTTACTATGTATCAGGGTTATTATCTGAAATTGAGAGTTTTGACGCTACTGCTTCTTGCTCTTAATTATTTTCTATTAAATTAAAAGGGGTGTGTTATTACATACCCCTTTTTTTATTAATTTTGTGTTATGCAAAATAAATGTATATTACTTGTCGCATTAGGATATGAAATGTATGGCAATTATGCCTTTAATTTGGCTTTATCAATCAGAAAGTATAATAAAGAGATACCAATATACTTAATGTATGAGAATACAGCTATAAGCGAATTAACGGCTAAAGAATTAAGTTATTTTAATGGCTTTATAAAGGCGGAAAAAGAGATGTATAGTATTGAGGGTATTAATCAATATCAGTACGCTAAATTGCATTTATTTGACATAGCCGAAGATATTGGAGTAGATGAGGTAATGTATATTGATGTCGATAGTATGCTTGTAACCGATATAGAGTACTTATTCAATGAATTTAAAGATAAAGACTTTGAGATAGGCTGTAATGGCTATTACAACGACTTTAACAGAAGCAAAGAAAATACCTATACATTTTGGAATAAGAAAGGAACAGCTGTAAGAGATATTTTGATTTACCATAAGATTAACAATATACTTAGCCAAAGTATAAGCGGTTTATTTTATTTTAAGGTAAATGATAAAGCAAAGCAAATATTTGATGTAGCCAAAGAGGTTTATTTAGACAAAAATGCCCCTTGTATGGTGTGGGCAAATGGTAAACCTGATGAATATTGTTTTAATGTAGCTTTGTGTAAATTAGATATAATACCACCTAAGAGGCATTATTTATTCTTTGAACAAGCCATAGGCAGTTATGATCTGGATTATATTAAAAAACATTTTTACGGTTATGCAGTAGGGGGCAATAAGCTATCGGATAGACTTGAAAGTACCTATAATAACCATATAAACGATTTATGCTTGGAGTTTAATATAGAACCAAGGCATTACAATAAGAATAAAAAGGATTACATAAAAGAGAGGTCTGATAATTAAAATAATTGACAAATGAATGATTTAGAATATCTATTAAGTATTTTACAAGGTATAGACCTTGAAAACAAGCAATATAAAGAGCTAAAGGCGGTGTATGAGAATGCTATTGTACACACTCAAGGATTAAAGCCAAGCGATAAGCTAATAAAGGCACGACCAAACGAGCCTAAAGAGATTATAGAATATAGGAGCGAGAATTTCGAGGCGGTAACTTATGGCTCAATGAATAAGGCATTTGATGTATTATATCGTATATTCAACAAGTCTTTAATTAATTTTAGTTCAAATAATACCGACTTTATAAGCTATATTAACAACTACAAAATTAATCAAACAAATTTGTTTAATTACTTTGGGCAAGTGGTTATCCGTAGAATGATTGAAGACCCAAACGGATTAATTGTAATACTGCCAAATAAAAGCACCTTAGTTGATAATACTAAACGAGTGGAAATTGATATAAACATTGTATTTTCATTTGACGTTATCTATAAAGATAATAATGTTCTTATATTTGATAGCTGTGAGGGTTGCACGTATATTGATAAGGGTGGGCGTAAAAGAGCTGGTAAAAAGTTTATAATATTAACCAAAAAAGCCTACTATACATACACCCAAACAGAGGCAGATAGCTATAATTTGGAGCTGGTTTATAACCACAATATGAACGAAATACCTTATACTTATTTAGGTGGTGATTATAACTCTAATGGATATTTTGAAAGCTATTTTAAAAGTTTCTTTGCTTTGGCAAACGAAGCCATTAGACAGTTTAGCGATTGGCAAGCATTAAGTGTAATGAGTGCTTATCCTATACGAGAGGAATTTCAACTACAATGTGATGTTCAAACAATTAAAGGCAGAGATTATAATTTAGACGGTAGCGAAGATGGAGTGAATAACTTAACGGAGTACAACTTAAAGTCTGAAACCAAGCCAATGCCACGAACAATGTTTGGCACTGTAATACGGAGCGCAGGTAGTACAACAGAGATTGGCTCAAAGACATTAGACCCAAGCATACCAAGTGTTAGATTTATAAGCCCAGATATAGCCTATGTACAAAATGCTTATAGTACATACTTATCTTTAATTAAAGAGTCTGAAAACAAATTGAATTTGAATTTAGGTGAAATAGCTTTAAGCGGTGAGGCTAAGCGGATTGACTTACAGCAACAAGATAATATGCTAAATAAGATATTTAGCAACTTATTTAGTGTTATGGAATTTACCCTAAAGGCAATTCAGGCGTATAGATACAATATAGAGTTAGTAAAGACAGATGTTAAAGTAATTTACCCAGCTAACTTTAGAGAGCCTGATACGGTGGAGCTAATCGAAAAAACAACAAGTTTAAAGAATAGCAAGGCACCGAGTTATTTAATAGCACAGTTAAATTCAGAGTTAGCAAAGAGCGTATTTAATAACGATAATTTAAACAATAAAATATATGATGTTATTAGTCAAAACGACCCGTTGTATAATTTAAGTTTAGAAGAAAAAAACACAATGTTTTTAGCTGGATTAGTTGAAAAAGAAAGTGTTTTAAACTCTATTTACTCGTTTAATATCTTAACAGCCATAGCCAAGCGTATAGGTGAGAATGAATTTATACAAATGGATAATAAAGCCTTATGGCAAATGTATTTAACAGAGGTAAAGCCTTATATTGATAATTTAAACCAAAATATACCGACAAATGAGTAAGTTGGAGGATATATTAAAGAAGTCAGACAACGACCTCAACGATATAGTAGAAAGCCTTTTAAAGCAAATTAGAATAGTAGAGCCTAAACTGTTTAATTCAATAGTCAATATATTCGACTATATGGATATTAAGGGCGGTAAGATAAGCAATACAAAGAAAGCTATTGAGGCTTTAATGATGGTGGAGAAGTTGTTTAATAAGACGTTTAAAAAGTACGGTTACTATGATAGCGTAAAGAGTTTTGGTTTAGGCTTTGATTTAGTAACTGAAAACAACATCGCACAATACGAGGCATTAAAGATAGGACGTATTAGTTCAAGTCAAATAAGCCCCATTAAAAAAGAGGCAGTAAGCCAAGTAATAGATAGCCTGACAGGCAACGGAATGTATGAGAACTTTATTAAACCAATTAGGAAGGCTTTGTATAAGAACATCGTATTTGGTGCAAGTGTATCTGAAACCATAGAAGATTTACAACAGTATATTGGAGGCAAGGATAGCCAAATGCAAAAGTATGTCGGTCAGGTAGCAACCGATAGTATTCAGCAATACGATGGAATGGTAAATCAAACGTATAAGAATGAATTTGAATTAGGTGCTATTCGTTATGTCGGTAGTATCATAGAAACATCAAGAGGTCAATGTGTGAAGTGGGTTAAAATGGGAACTTTAACAGACGAACAAATAAAAGAGGAATTAAAATGGGTAAAGAAAGCAAGGTTTTATGAAACTCATAAAGTTAGTGGAATGATACCCGATACAACTATAAAGAATTTTCTCATAAACAGAGGCGGTTTTAATTGTAGGCATAGGGCATTTGGAGTTAAAATAAAAAATACTTAAATTTGTTGTTAAAAAAGATATGGCACATATTTATGAAAATAGAATAACAGGCGAAAGGATAAGTTATTCAAGTCAAGGAAAAGAGTATTTCGAGAAATTCGGCAATATTACAGCGTTTAAATACTTAGGAGAGTATAACGAACAAGGCGAATTAATACAAGCCTATAAAGAGGCTGAAAGGGTAGAAATACCTCTTTGTAAAGAGGTTAATGAACTGTTAGAGGCAAAAGAAATAACAACTAAAACTAAAAAAGATGTCAAAAAGAAAAAATAAACTCGTTAAGATTGATGAGCTATTGGAGGATATAAAATATAATGAGCCTACCAATGAACCACCAAAACCAATCGTAAAGCATGAACCACCACCTGTAAAGCAGTTTACTAAGCATACTTTAAAATCGAGCTGGAAACCTAACAAATAAAAAAAACATACAATGACAAAAAAACAATTAACGCAATTCCTAATTAGTTTAGGATTAAAGCAAGACAAAGCCGAAAAATTAACTAATCAAATTCCAGATGGTTTAAAAGACCTACCAGATGATGATTTAAAAGAGGCTTTGGATGAGATTGTAAGTTATAACAACGATTTATTTAAGAATACCGATGATTATAAAAATGCCTTAAAGGGTAAGCATGATCAGGCTATGAGAGAGGTTTTGACTAAAACTGAAAAAAAGATTGTTAAATTAGCTGGATTAAGCCCTGAAGATATAAAGGACAAGGATATTGACAGTATTATTGAATTAGCTTTGGTAAAATCCGCTAAAAAAGGGGATAGCACATTGGAGCAATTACAAGCTGAATTAATTAAGAGAGATAAAGAGATTGAGGCTAAGGCTAAAGAGGTTGAAGATGTCAAAGAAAGCGTTAAAAGCGAAATAGAGGCGTTTAAGGTTAATAATTTACTTAATACTAAACTAAGCAAGTTTAAGTATAAAGAGGGAACAGATATAGAAGATATATCAGTCATCATTAACAACCGATTAAACAAGGCTAATGCCATTTTAAAGCTAAATGATAAGGGTGATTTAGAGATATTGAACAAAGATGGCTCAAAGATTATTTCAGAGGACAAACGAAGCACGATTAGCTTAGATAACTTTTTAGATAGTAACTTGGAGGGATATTTGGCAAAGAATAATGTAATACAAGAGCCTTTAAAAGTAAATGTAAAACAAGGTCAAGATAATATTTCGGAACATCAAAAATGGCTAAATGAACAACGAGCCAAACGTATGGCACAATAAAACAAAATGGGGCTAATTAAAGCCCCTTTTTTATTCATTACCAGCGTGATTAAAATATTCGTTTTCTTCTTCTATAATATCATTTTCAAGCGATAAAATCGAGTTATAAATACTCCTACTAAGTTTTATTATAGTTTCTTGCTTTAATAGTGTGAAATCTCGTTCTAAAGCACCGTATTTTATTATAAACTCATAGGAAAATTGACTTTCATTGATTTGAACATCAAAAATAGTGTAATCAAATAATTCAGAGGTTTGGAGTGAGTGAGCAATAGCCATTCCGTATGCCACTGCTTTAATTTCATTGCTGTTTAATTCTGTTGTATTCATTTTCTTTTGGTTTATTATTAATACGCTACAAATTAAAATAATATATTTTAAAATATACACAAAAACATACCTCAAATTTTGAGGGATGTTATCGAGCAACAGAGCCAATGCCAAAACCCACGAATATACTACCTAAACTACTAAGAGAAGCCAACAAACGACCTTTAAAGCGTTGTTTTTCAATTTTAGCATTATAATCCTTATGTAAATAACTAATACTATCCTTTAAAGCACTATTATCTTTTATGAGCATTAAATTTAATGTATCATTTGTTTTTAAAATACTTTTACAACCATTATACAAGGCGGTTATGTCTTTAATTTCTTTAACCAATACGCTATCAATATTGGAGTAGTAAACGGTTAAACTATCAATATACTCCTTACACGTATCGGGAGCTGTTTGGGTTATTCTTACTATATTTTTCTTCCATTTAGTAATATAAACCGTATCAATACGTTTATTAGCATTATAAACGCTATCATTATACGCTAACAGCCTTTTTTGTTTACTAATAACATTTACTAAGCTATCCGTTTTAGCGGTGTTTAAAGCGGTTTGTATTGGTTTATCATTACATTTTGTAATTAAAGCCAAAGCCATTAATGCCATTAGGATAATGGAGGCATAAATAAATTTTTGATTTGTTTTCATTTTGTAAAGATAAAATATTTATCTTTGCATTACAAAAGGTTGTTATACCTCAACTCTAAAAGGTAATTAGTAGGAGTACTCTAAACTCAAAAAATCCATTAATTATACTTGTTTTAGTCGCAAACAAACAATTATTAATTAACTTATAAATTTTTATTACAATGTCATTAAATTCAACATTTACAGACGGTATTTGTCCTAACATTCAAAAAGGATTAGATACAATTGCAGGTGCTAATACTCCAGAGGCTAAAAACAGCAAAGACGGATTACTACAAGCGCTTCTCTCAAAAGAGAACACAAACGGCGTTTTACAAAACGCTATTGATACAAAAGACGGAAAAAAACACTACGTTGAAGTGACATTTATTCCAAGAGGTACAAGCTCTGATATTGCTAATTCTTGCGGTAGCTGTACAGCAGATGATGAGGTTAAACCAAACTCTACTTTAGTAGATATTGATCAATGTATTCCCACTAAAAACTTTCAGTTTGATGAAACTGAAATGCGAAAACTTTGCGAGGCAGATACTGAATGGATTTCAAGAGTATTCCAATCAAAGATTGACGCTTTACGCAATGAATTAGATAAGCGTTTAATTACTAACATCTCTTCTAACTTTGGTAAGTTTAGCGACGGAACAACTGCTGTAAAATCATTCCAAATGATTAACTCCGCTACAAGTTCAGCTAACTACTTAGGCGAAGTAAGTGCATTAGATGAGTTTGATAAGATTTCAGCAAGTGGAAGACCTATTTTTGTTGGTGCTGGAAATTTAAACAGCTATGCTATGTTGCAGAAAATCGGTTGTTGCAATGGTGGAGGTACTGATTTAAGCGGTGCTGGAAACTTTAGCTTCTACAAAGATTATAATGTAGGAAGCCTTTTATCAAATGCAAATGATTTCATTGCTTTTGCCCCTAATTCAGTGCAATTATTAACTTATAATAAATACAAAGGTTCGTATAAAGACGATACACGTTTATTAACACGTGCTATCATTAACGACCCTACAATTAATTTAGGTTATGATTTCAAACTATGGTTTGATACTTGTACAGAGAAATACATCGGTAACTTATCATTACGTTATAAGTTATTCTATATTTCAAGTTATGCAGAGGGTGGAGTAAACAACTTACTTCACATGAGAGCAATTGCTGCTTAATATGTTTAATTAGTAGGGGTGTAAAAACCCCTACTTTTTTATTAAATTAGCCGAATGAAATGTATTAAAGAAATAGAGTGTGGAACTCTTAGATATGTAGGTGTAAGGGACTTCATTAATTGTCCTAGCCCTTCAAATATTTTGCTTATAAATAACTTGCATGGTATAACATTAAAGAGTGCAAGTATGGTAGCTAATACCGATTATACAAGCGGAATAGACTTTTTAAACGAGCTTATAAAAGTGGCTCATTTAAAAGTAATACAAAAGTTTGGGCAAATAGTTCAAGATAAATTTACATACAATTCCGTTTTAGACGGTGTTATGATTGATAGGTTTAAAAGCACTACAAATGCACCTTTAAACGCTAATAGAGGGTTATTAATACAGACACCACGCTCAAAGAATTTAAAGGCTTTAATCAATACGGTTATAATAAAGGTAGTAGAGGCTGGAGCAGTAACGATTAATATTATAGATGGTGAAAAAACCACTACTAAAACAGCTACATTAGTGGCAAATGTGAGTAATACGGTGAAGTTGGATTATTTGGCAGAAACCGAAAACGTTTATATTACTATTGATAACACAGCTTTAACTACCTATCAAGGTGAAATAGTTTATTCAAGTACGCCAAGCGGTTGTAGTACTTGCAATGGTGGTAGTAGTAATAAAAACATATTAGTTTATGGTTGGGACGGTACACAAAAGACAAATACAATGTTTGGAGTAGGTGCTGATGTATCTTTAGTATGTAATACTGAGAATGTGGTATGTAGTTTAATAGGCAGAATGAATTTCTTAATATGGTATCAATGTGGTATTGATTTTATGAAAGAGATTTTAACAACTGATAGGCTAAACGCTGTTACGGAGTTCAATAGAGAAAACGCCTTAATGCTGTTAGAAGATTATCAAAAGGAATACGACAAAGAGGCTAAGGTGTTTACAAATTCAATAGATATGTATATTAAGAATGTAGCCTCTGATTGCTTTACTTGCAATAAAATGAAAACAATGATTTATTTACCTTAAAAAAATAACAAAAATGAAAAACAATGAAACAATATACGCTTGTGGGAGCTGTGGCTCAAAAGGAAAAGGAACTAAAGGAAAAGGAACTAAAGGTTGGAGATAGATTTATGTTAAATTCAATATTAGTAGCAATGAAAACTTACATAGTTTCAACACTAACAGTTATAGCTTGTTTTTTTATCCCTATAAAGCCATTAATCGGCATTATAGTAATGTGCATAGGCTTTGATACTATTACAGGCATAATAAGTGCTAAAAAGAGGGGTGTAAAGTTTGAGAGCAAAAAATTCGGTAGGGTAATAACAAAAACTTTTATATTCGTTTCAGCTTTATTAGGTGTGTTTGTTTTGGATATTTTCCTATTAAATAAAATTGTATTGAATTTCACTAGCTTTAATTACTTAGCAACTTATTTGTTTTGCGGTGTAGTGGTATTTAATGAATTATTGAGTATTGATGAGAACATTGGAGTAATTACAGGAACGAGAATATCCAAACGTTTTACGGATATGTTAAATGCTTTTAAAACAACAAAAGATAAGATAAACAATGCACGTAATAACGATTGATAGGTTTTATTCCAACGAGAACGAAACATTAAGTAGGTTTAAATGCGATACGCTAAGAATTAGCGGTGTAGGCGTGGAAGATGAATACAGAGCTGTAAAGGTAATGCACGAAACGAGAATACCTAAAGGCTTTTATGAAATGGATTTTGTATTTAGCCCACGTTTTAGCAATGAGTATTACATTAATAAAATGGATTACACGCTAATAAGCAGAAAGCAATACCAAACATTATCCCAGCAACAAAGAGATAATTACGAGGCACATAAACTATTGCATTTTAGGAATGTAAAGGGCTTTGAAAATGTGTTATTGCATTGGGGAAATACTGAAAAAGATACAAGCGGTTGTTATATTGTAGGTACAAGCATAGTAATGTTTGGATCACATAAAGGGGTAAATAATTCACGCAGAAAGTATGAGGAGATTTACCCGATAATTTACAAAGCATACAGTAAAGGCGAGGATATAAGGGTAGAAGTTCAGGACAATGATTTAAAATGAGTTTTGAGAAAACAGTAAATAAATTAGCTGGGTTAGATGCTTTTATGAGGCGTGAGGCTAAGCTAATAACTGGTGAGGTTATAGGGACTTATTTTGGGGAGTATGTTTCAAGGATATTTAATGAGGGTAAGGCAAGTGATAAAACACCAATAGGGCAGTATAGCACAAAGCCAATGTTAGTTGGAGCGAAGTCCTTTATGAATAAAACGAAGGCAAATGCCTTTTTTAGTTCGGAGAAAGCAAAGAACAAAAAGAACAAAGGCGATAGCGGTTGGCGGACTATTAAAACAGAGCAAGGATTTGAACGCTTAAAACTAATAGAGGGCGGATATAAAGAGTTTAGGGCTTTAAATGGATTGCAGACAAGTGAGGTAGATTTAACATTTAGAGGGGATTTATTCAGGTCTGTGAAGTTAGATGTTAAAAGATTTGCAATAGGTTTTAATAGCATATTGCAAAAAGCAAAAGCCGATTATTTGGAGAAACATTTTAAAAAGGTTATTTTTGAAGTGCCGCATTCAGACGTTGAGGAAATGCACCAAGAATTTATAACAGAGTTAAGACAAAGATATTTAAACTATATGGCAAGTTAAATGAGAGAAATAATAGCAAACTACATAACAAGTAAATTAAAAGAGAATATACCGTATATTAAGATAGATAACGGATATTTAATGCAATTAGAAAGCGGTAAATTGGTAAAGTCCGATTGCTCCGATAAAGATGTAAAAGAATACGGAATAAATGATAATAACTCGGCAACCGTTTACATAAGAGAAACAAATGAGGGAGTTGTGGAGTATTTTAGAACGACGTCTTGTAATAACGAGCAAGTGTTTAACCTTAGATTTAAAGTGGTTTATTATGATTTTTCTAATACTAAGACAAAAGAGAAAGTTTGTTTAGATATATTAAAGGTATTAAGTATTATAAAGTTTAAAGAGATAAAAGATATACATTCAGCAAATATAATAGTTAGTAGATTTGTAACCGACTTTGAAAATGTGTATAGAGTAGAAAGTTTAAAGAAGTATTCAGGGAGCGTTATTCCTGTGATAATTGGAGTAAATATAAATGTTAAATATTCATTAACCAATAAGTGTATAGTATGTTAGCGTGTAATTGTTTGTATTTGGGTGCGTTCCCACACAATGAAAATATAGATACAGGCATATCTTTGCCTAATGCGACTTATAGTATTCATATTAAGTCAGTAACCGAACAAGTATTTGATATTGAGGTAACAACAGGCTTTTTAATTATTGATAAGAGCCGAGTAAATGAGAATATGGTACACGTCTTTGAATTAAAAGACAACACAGGGGCAATAGTATCCGTAGGCTCTGATAACTGTTTTTGGTTTGAAACCTTTGTAAATAACGCAAAATTAGATTGCGAGTGCGAATAATATGGAGTTAGTTTATACATTTATACAGATATTGATACTATCATTGTGTAGCGCTTGTTTAGCGTTGTTTGTGGATTTTGCCACTAATAAGGGTAATATATTAGACTTCGTTACGTTATGGATAGCGTATAAGGTGGTAAAAAAGTATAGTAAGATAAAATACGATTATGCTTTAACAATACCTGACAAAAACGAAGCAAATACATTTATAGTTGAAACAGCTACTAATTACAAACTATTCAAATTATTTACGTGTGTAAATTGCTTTGGCACTTGGATATGTATAGGCTTAGTTATTTGGGCAGTGTTATTATTTGGGCTTAATTGGTTTATATTATTGCCTTGTATTGGTTTAAATTTCTTTTTAATAAACGTATTTATAAGGATATTAGATAATGATTGATTTTACCGTATTAATACCTGTGTATAACACAAATCCAATAGATTTAATTGAGTGTGTATATTCAGTACATTGGACAAACCAAACCATAAAGCAAGAGTATGATATAGTACTAGTAGATGACGGCTCGGATTATGTAGGTACTTTAAATGCCTTAGAGTTTATAAAGCAAATTAAAGGCGTAAAGGTTTACAGAAAAGAGCAAAACGGCGGAACAAGTTCGGCTTTGAATTTAGGACACGCATTAATTAAAACGAATTGGATAGCTATACAAGGCAGTTCAGATGTTTCTTTGCCAAATAGATTTGAATTACAAGTAAACCATTTAAAGGATAATCCCGATATTGATGTATTAGGAACAAATTTATACAGCTTTAGAGAAAGTGACTTTCAGAGGTTGCCGATTTATAAAACCACACATAAATACATAACGACATTGGAGGAAAGAACAGAGGGTTGGCTGACTAATCACGGAACAGTAATGTACAAGAACCAATCGGTTAAAGATGTAGGGGGTTATATGTTAGCTGGTAGATGTCAAGATGTGGATTTATGGAAACGAATGTATAAAGCTGGGTATAAGATAAGAACATTAGAGCCTATAACGTATGCGTGGCGTAAAGCGGGTGTTTAAACGATTTATAGAGAATAACGAAATAGTTATTGCTTGGAGTATTATTATACTGCTATGTTTTGTTTTTTGGTTTACATTAATTTATATTTTTACCCTATTATGAAAGTATCGGAAAACGAATTTAGAAGCAAATTAAACAATTTGCATACGTGTTTTCGCTTGCCGCTGGTGGGGCAATCGAAGCACTGAACTGTCAAATACCACCGAACTTTAATTAAAAAACCGCACTTGGGTTTAACGCTGTCACCCCCACTTGCGGCAAACGAATGTTGGCAGCAGTTATTTATTATGAAAGAGTTTCAAGAATTTGCAGATAGACTTAAAGAAGTCGAAAATCAAAAACGACAAATAGTAAAATTTTGTCAGCAACATAATTTTGGTGAAGAAGTCAGGTGGCTTCAAAAGCAATTAGTAATAATTTCCGAGATACGAATGGAAATGGAAATGGTCGCAAATGGTCATCGTAAACCGTCAGAAGCCACATTTGTCGATTTATAATTGCTGCCAACGTTTTGCGGCTAAACGATAGTTTTTTAACCGATTAAGAAAGATGAAAACAAAAAATGATTATTTGAAAGAGCAAGGAATAGACCTTGAAAAAGACCTTAGTGTTGGAACTTATACTAAGATAAGATTTGCTATGAAAGAATACGCCAAAGATTACCACGAAAGCGAGGTTAAAAAATTTCGTTTAGGTGCTGTTAGCGGTATGTTAAAATGCTGTTCATGTGGTTATGAATACGAAGAATTAATTATAGCGAAAGATGGTAATATGAGGTGCAAAGATTGTGCATTTTAATTACCGCTAACGTAAAAGCATTGGCGATGTTGGGGATTAGAAAGTACAAATGTTTAAATTATTACAAATGAAAGTAGAAAGCACAAAAGCCGAAATTAAGAACGTCAGCCCCAATATTGCCAATGCAATGTTAGGTGAAGGGCTTTTAGTTATCGGGGATGTTCACGGCAAAATAAACGATTACTGGAAACTTGTAAATTTCCGTAAAGGGTGTTCAATTCAAGTTGGCGATTTTGGTTTTAAAAAGCAACACGATTGGTTTTTAAAAAATATTGATTATACAAAAAATCAAATAAATTTTGGCAACCACGATGATTATTCATTTTTATATGAGCCACATAGTTTGTTTAATTGGTCGTATGCTTATGAGAGTAAGGTAATGACAGTTAGGGGTGCTTATTCAATTGATAAGGCGTACAGAACTGAAAATTTAGATTGGTGGGCAAACGAAGAATTGAATTATGAAGAAATGCAAAATGCGATTGACTTTTATAATTTCAATAAGCCAAAAATTATGATTACTCACGACTGCCCTGATTACGCAAGACGATATTTGTTTGGGATTAGAGATAAATCAATTACAAGTAATGGATTGCAAGTAATGTTTGAAAATCATCAACCTGATATGTGGATTTTTGGACACCATCACAGGTCAAAAAATGAAGTAATAAACGGAACAAGATTTATTTGCCTGGCTGAATTGGAAACGATGGTTCTTTAGCCTTTCACCTAACGTAAAAAGGCTTGGTTTTCGGCTGGCTAAAGAGGCGGAAACCGAGTATAAACACAAAATTTAATTAAACAACAAATAGCACTACTTATAACATTCAGACCCGCTGAAACCACAAATTCAAATGAAATGCTAATAACAAAAGAACAACAAGAGGCTTTGGTTGATAAATATATCAAGGAAAAGCACAACCAAGATGAGTGCATTGGTTTTATAGATGGATTAAACGCTATGCTTGAACTCGTTTCTAAAATTGAGCAAAGACGAATTGATGACCATAACGAATTACAGAACAAGATTGCAGAGGCTGATTTTTAGCATTGCACCTAACGTGCCACAGCCTTATGCAGTGGAGGCTTTTAACCACTACACTAACTTAAAAGTACAAAATTATGAGTAACGAAAAATTGTCCAACGAAGCACAGACCCCCGCATTGCGTAAGGGTGATGTTATGCCTCGTTTTAATCTTAATCACGAGGTTATTATTTACCCAAATGAAAAAGGTTTTGCTAAAATTAAAGCACTTATTGCTAACATATATTTACTGTCAAATGAAGAAGCTGAAATTTGGGTGAATAAACGCAAAACCGAAGATGGAGGGTATAAAGAACAACTTTGGGTAATTATGTCCGACCTACACGATATGTTTTACAACGGTCAAAGTTATATGGCTACAACGTGGATTGCTCTCTTAAATGAGGTATAATGTATCAAGTATATAAGTAGTACAAAAAGCTAACACAAACTTCACTATGGAAAACACACAGCATTTTAATTCAAAAACCGAAGGGGAGGATTTTAAAAAGAATCTACCATCAACCGAAAAAATTAATTGGCTTGAAATAGCAAGACCAAAAGAATACGTTTTTAAACCTGAAACAGAATCCGAAATATTTTATTTCAATAAATGGCAAATGGCAATAATTGAAATAAAGCAATTGAAGAAAGAAATGTTTCAAGACAAGGCGGAAATATATGATTTGCAGTCAAGCGTGGAAGGTAAAAAAGTTTTGATTAAACGACTTGAAAAGGAGATAAAGGCAATCGAAAAGGAAGCAAAACTTTACAAGGATATGTCAATCGATGGAAAGGTAAAACTTACTGCACGTGAGGAAATAATGACACTAAAAAAGAAACTTACCGAACGTGACCAAATGATTTCTGAATTACTCAAGCGCGTTGGCGGTTTTTGAATTAAAATGCCTACACAAATCGAACCTATGAAACACTACCCTAAGACGCTTTTTGTATTACTTATATACGGTGTTATGTGCAGTGTGACGGGCGCGGTGGCAAAAGGTGTGAGCGTTGGCAAGTGCGTAGCTCCGCTGGCAACCTTTTATTGTGGGAGGAACATTGCACATAACGGTTTGCGGCTTTGTGTCTGTTTGCCCCTTGCACAATGCTTCAATTTAACGACAAACTTTATTGGGCAAATAGCACAAAACCGCTGTTATAAGCTGGCTGCGGTTGATTAGTAGAAAACTTAAATTGGAACACGAAACCTTTTTTAATTAAAATTTTTGAAGCGTTGGGAAAAGAGAAAATAAAAATATTGAACTTGTATTGTGGCATCGGTGGAAACCGAGAGCTTTGGGG
>Ga0209200_1002876_pt1 | contig 15334 bp, 14 predicted proteins | sample AD_UKC033_MetaG_FD_184406 | JGI IMG/M metagenome (GOLD analysis project Ga0209200, IMG submission 184406) | Active sludge microbial communities of municipal wastewater-treating anaerobic digesters from USA - AD_UKC033_MetaG (SPAdes) (version 2) | ecosystem: Engineered > Bioreactor > Anaerobic >...
AAAAAGTAACAATGAGGATACAAAAATAAGAGGGGCTGGGGTTATGCAAAAGTCTCCATTTGATATTCGCTTGATGATTTTTGCTTGGTAGATGCCGGGCAATAGAGCCCATAACTTTTTAACCCCGGTATCCACCTTCCCGCCAGTGGTGATTCATGTTCGGGCACTTTCCCAAAACTATCTATAACATTGGTGACTGCCTGATTGTTGGTTGATGTTGCAACAATAATCGGAGGATTTTCCTCTTTTATAGCCCTTTTAGTCCACAAGGTTGCGACAATGCTTTGAAGGAGCGTTGTTTTGCCCGTGCCAGGAGGTCCATTAATAGCAAGGATCTCCCCGTCTTCCATCGCCAATACGTGGTGCATTGTTTCACGCTGTGACTGTGACAAGGGGAATTGCCAACTCATCTGTCCATAATGCTCTGATGATTTTTTGATCTCTTCTTTCGGAGTTAAGAGAGCAGTTAGTTTGTTTAGGGTTAGGCTTGTATATCGCTCCAATAGTTTTGGAACGGCAGGAAGGGGGTTGGCCCCCAAGTCCCCCAATATGGTACCATATAGCCGTATGATGTGTCGGGCAGGGATTCTTTTATCATCCTCCTGGTCAAGCAATATGTATGAATGCGGGATTGTCTCATAACCTTCAAGATCAAAATCATTAATGGATTGTTGGGCGACATATTGTAACATTTCATCACAATATTGCCAGACATCAACCCAACGAGGCTGTTGTTCTTTATCCTTTTTATTTGTTGCGCACGGATTAATAGACAAAAATTTATCTACGGTCTCTATGTCACCTACGGTTTCGTCAGCACGCTCGATTGGTTCGAGCAGATTTCGTGGAATCCATGGTTGCTCTTCACTTGCAGGGCGTATATCTCCACTTCTTGACAGTATGGCTGGAATCCATATTGGTGTAATTGGATTAACCCTACCTGCTACAGCAGACGCACGGGCAGTTTTGGAGACAGCTACGACAGGAGATATTAATATGTTTACGGTTGATATTTCATAAATCTCCTCTTGTTGTATGCCGTTGCGAGTGACTTTCTTCTGCAGTCCTTTTAAGATATTCTCGTATAATTCAAAGATTTCGTCGGTTTGAGAAGAATCTATTTGTCCTAGTGAAACACTGGCTCGATCAATCTGAAACGCTTCTCGCAATCTTTGTGGGTCTATGTTTACTCTGGCTGCATCAGCAAGGCAGTTAAGCCAGTACTTAAGGATACTATGCTTCATAATTACCACACACCATCAAACATTTAACTATCTTATTTGTCTGCTTTTCTAACATATTTTTGGTTATATTTCTCCTAATGATAGTTGAATATATTATTCATAGATAAGAGTTATAATAAAATATTGTGTTTGGTAACAAAAAAAGACGTATCCTCATATATGGTATAGGTATTTTTCTATATCTTTAGTATCTCATATTTCTGTTCTGGTGTGAAGACCCAATAATTACCTCCAACAAACCTTTTGAAGAATGGGGTGAGATATTTGCCGATGATGTGGTATCTGCCGCCATATTGGACAGACTATTACATCACTGCTATCCCTTCTTCATTCAAGGGAAAAGCATTATACATCAAAATGATGGGAAAAAAGAAGGGGCAATAAAAAACATGAAAAGAATTAAAGGTTTATGAAAACAATGGGTGGACTAAAATTGGTGAAAATAGTGGATTAGTTTTGATGATAATTGACATCTGTCAACTGGCCTATCGTAACGCATGTTGAAGCCAAAGCCTCCTAGAGGAATTACGGCTGAGTGCAGTTACAAGCCTCGTCCTTCAGGGCGAGATAGTTAACTTGTTCCATGTCTCATCAGTACATCCCGAATTTCGCCTGGGTTCCGGACAACCGCTGCGTGCCATTTACCAAAGCCTCTGTGCGCGTTGACGGCTTGCGTCCATTCGTCAAGATAGAGTCGTTTCACCTTGTCTTGCTCATTATCCTGGCCTTTTGTTTCCAGTACCAGCATGTCGCCGTTTTTCATGCGGATCAGGAAATCCGGCCTGTATTTTCGAACAACGCCACGATAGACATAGAGTATTTCGAAAGCCAGATGATCGTTCTTGACCCATGCTGCAACCGAGTCTGAATCATCCAGCACAAATGCATCGGAGGCCTCCCAGGTACTGTCATAAACGCAGACATTGATGTGCGATTTTCGCGTCCGCTCGCATGGTTTGCCGGTGTACCATGTCCGCATGTCTCCGGTCGCCCGTATCGGATGGTCACGGTCGAAAACCGGTGTCAACCGCTCGGTGTTCTCCTGCCGAATTGCCTCCCACACATGCTGCACCACCCGTGACATATTGAGGGTGATAATAAGCCTGCGCCGTAGGTCGTCCTGGTAAAACAGGGGCGGAGATATGTTTATCCGGTTGGTGGCGATGAACTGCTCGACGATCTTGACCAACTGTGCCAGCAAGACCTCACGGCTTCCCTGCCAAGTGTGTTTCATCTGGTCGAACACATTTCGCGCCGTTTCGAAAATGATTCTCTGCGTGCGGAACTCACGTGCCAGCCGTTCTAATTCAATGCGGTTGATCCTGGTTACATCCGGTTTACCTTCCAGTACCGGGGCCAGTTCGGCCACCTGCGCGATCTGGGCGGCATCCAACTCCAACGGGCGCACACGCGCCCAATCGAGTTTCAAGGCAGGCTGGAACACCCGGTCAATACGCACCACGTTCGGCCAGCGGATCGCGTATTGGGCCTTGGTAGGGTCCGGTTCGACAGCCGTCTTGGGGGTTGGAGGCGGCGGCGGACCGTCTTGTCCTCCTTCGTGGGGTAAAAAGGTGAACGGAACCCCAAATATGTTCACATATTCGGGATCGAACAATCCAGTTTCCGGGTTCAACTCATATGAGGTGCGCCGCAATCCCCGACCGACCACCTGCTCGCAGAGCAATTGCGAAGAAAAGGCACGCAGCCCCATGATATGGGTCACGGTCTTGGCGTCCCAGCCTTCAGAGAGCATGCCCACGGAAATGACTTTCTGGATTTGCTCACCCGGCTGCCCCACTTTGCCTACCGTGTCCACGGTGTGCCGCAGAAGCTCTCCCTGCTCGGCCTTGGTCAACTTGAGTTTTCCCCTTATGTAAAGCTTTACATAAGGGGAAAACCCATCTATCCATCGGCATAGGCATAAAGGCACTTCAAAAAGGATATAAGGCATTGTTTACTTCCGTTAACGAAATGCTTCAGAATCTGCATTTCTCCAAAGCGGATAACAGCTTTTATCAGAAGATCTCTTATTATCTTTCTTTTGATCTTCTCATACTGGACGAACTGGGATTTAAAAAACTGCCTAATTACAGCGCCGATGACTTCTTTGAGGTAATCTCAAAACGTTATGAAAAAGGCTCAATGATAATTACATCCAATAAGAGCTTTGAACAATGGGGAGATATATTTGCCGATATGACACTCTCTTCTGCAATCATTGACAGAGTGATGCATCATTGTACGCTTATCAAGATAAATGGACCAAGTTACAGGACAAAAAGCTTAAAGAAAGGAGGAGATATTGCTCAATAATTTTTTGGCTCAGGTATGGAATTTTCACTGCCGAAAGGTATGGAATTTTTGTTGACTTTGAGGGAGATGAAAGAATTAGAAGTAATTCATAGTAATTTGTAGATATTTATTGTGTTCCCTTTTGTGGTTGATAAGATATGGCCTAATTATTCCGGTATGAGTGGCCGGATTGAGGCGAAATATGCAACTTCTAATTTCAGTTTTCCATTTTCTGGCTTCTGACTTCTGTCTTCTGCGAACCCTCCAACCCTCCAACCCTCCAACCTTCCAATCTTCTATCTTTCTCCACTCGACCCCTTGACCCCTTGAATCCTCGAATCCTTCGCTTCTCTGATGTTTAGCGGAACCTCCAACCCTTGCCTTTCTTTGGTTTTTCTGTCATGCCCGAATGGTTCTATCGGGCATCCATGCAGTTTCTGTTGTGAATTACAGTGGTGTTGAGTGTGGGAATGAATCGAAGGGGTTTCTGTAACATTATTTCCTAACAACTTTACCCGTAGGGTGAGTTGTTTCATCAGAACAAATCTTTCTCCTGTTCTGATGAAGATACTATAACTCAGCGTTCTCTGCGGGCTCTGCGAGAAACGACCGCCTTTCACCCCTTGACCACGTGCCTCTGTTGTTTTGAAAAATATTCCAAGGGAACCACTCGACCCCTTGAATCCTTGAATCCTTGTCTTTTGGGGTTGATGAGATATAGCCGGATTATTCCGGTATGAGTGGCCGGATTGAGGCGAAATATGCAACTTCTGTTCCCTTATTGGGTTTATACACCGGATTTTTTTATCATAGCCAAAAAAGGTGATGTAAGGAAGAAGAAAAGAGGAAATACCGTTGAAACATTCGGAGTAATCAGGGCGGTACCGGATCCTTAATTGACAATCGATTACATGTTACATATAATACATGTATTACATAGGAGGTTAAAGTTATGGCACAAACAATTAATGTGAGGATATCGGACGAAATAGCCGAGCGACTGGTGCGCCTCTCTGAAAAAACAAAAAGACCAAAAAGTTTCTATTTAAAGGATATGCTTGAAAAATATATTGATGAATATGAGGACGCTTACCTTGCTCTTGATAGATTAAATGATAAAAACGCTAAATATTATACAACCGAGGAAGTAGAGGCAGAGCTTGGACTATAAAGCAATCTGGCACGTTGAAGCATTGGAGGATCTTAAACAGATCGACAGGGTAAGACAAAAAGCTATTATTGAAAAGGTAAAATCTTACCTTTTAAAAGACCCACTGAACATTGGTAAACCACTATCGGGCAGATTCAAAGGGCTATATAGGCTTCGTTTTGAGAATTACAGAATTATATATGCAGTGAACAAAGAGGAAATGAAAGTTCTAATTGGAAGTGTACGGCACAGGAAAGAGGCATACAAATAAAACAATTCTTTAACGCTCGAAGAGCTTCGTGTCCCCTACCTGTTTTTCTCCGCATAGTCTTTCACCCAGCAAAGCGTCAGGATGTATTCAGAAAAAAACACAATTGGACATATAAAAAGACCGGCCATGTTTTTCAGGGACGTTATAAAGCCATTGTTGTCGATAAAGACAGTTATCTCCTGGAGCTTTGCAGATATGTGGTCTTGAATCCCGTCAGGGCACATATTGTGCATGACTACACCCTGAAAGAGATTGCCGATTATCTCCACTTTCATTATGCCACTATGAGCAGGGCAATAAAAAGAATAGGCACGGATAATGTATGATTGCAAGACCCGACCCAAGACTTCTCCCGAGTAAAATTGGATTCAGTGTTCGACCTTTATCGGATTTGTTGTTCGAGGTTGAGTGGATTTTACACAAAGAGGGCAGGTTATAGAATCAACATATCAGGTGATAACGTAAATAAACTAAACCCGAACCCTATACAAAAGAGCTTGACAGAAACTGTCAATAACTGTAAATATTGTGCACGATATGAGGCAAAATAGGCCAAATTTTGCCTTGAGAATAAAGAGGTATGCTTGATGGATGAAAAAATGGGCAATGTACTGACTATCGAAGAATTGGCCACCTACCTGAAAATACCGAAGTCGACGCTCTACAAGATTGTTCGGGAAGGCAATATCCCCTCACAAAAGATAGGCCGGCACTGGCGTTTCGGGAAAGGAGCTATTGACCGCTGGCTTGAGAAAACGCGTACGAATACGCCCGGTTCAGGAGGAGATCGCTAATGGCAGAACCACTCGCCGATTGGGTCATAGAGAGAATCGGCCAGGCTGCCGAACTGTACCACCGACTTGTTATGTTGGTTGCTCCGGCCGGTTCAGGCAAGACCGTAGCGCTCCAGGAGGTTCATAAGCGTACGGCGGCGCCGCTGGTGAATGTCAATCTCGAACTTTCCCGGGGCATGCTCGACTTAACCTCCCGCCAGCGGGCGTTACAGTTGCCCCGCCTCCTTGCGGAGATCGTGGGTGCCTCCACAGCCGATGTGGTTCTTCTGGACAATCTCGAGGTGCTCTTCGATGTCTCGCTTAAGCAGGATCCATTGCGGCTCCTGCAGGGACTCTCGCGGAACAAGACGGTGGTCGCAGCCTGGAGCGGCTCAATCGACGGAGAGTACGTGGTCTATGCGACGCCGGACCACCCCGAATACAAACGATATCCCTTACGAGATTTTTTATATGTCTGTGCGTCAAAAGTCGAACGTAAAACGTCAGGTGAAATTTGTGGCGAAGATTGAACGATTCGAAGATATTCAGGCCTGGCAGGAAGCCAGGGAATTGACAATGACCATTTACCATATTTCCGCATCTGGTCAATGGGCAAAGGATTTCGCTTTGTGGGATCAAAGAAGGCGAGCTGTAATCTCCGTAATGTCCAATATCGCCGAGGGGTTTGATCGGCAGAGCGACGCTGAATTCAGCAGGTTCCTTTCCATTGCAAAAGGCTCGGATAGTGAGATCAAAGCGCAATTCTATGTTGCCTTGGATCAGAGATACATCGACGAATCCTCTTCCAACAGCCTATATGAATCATGCGATAAGGTTGTACGCTTTCTCGGGGGGTTCATACGGTATCTGAAAGGTACGAAAGACGTTCGATACTCAACGCATGACACGGAGACAAAAACATGAAATACGGAGACCTGATCCAATTCGAGCCTATCGAGTCCGTGGTCCAGCTACGGGACGCCGACGAGGCCGCTGCTGCCCAGCAGCTTGTCCAGACCTATGTCATCTCCGGGGAGATGGCCGAGAAGTTGACCAGCTTGGTCGTTCCGCAGCTTCAGTTCGACAACCCCATGGACAACAAGGGGCTTTTGGTCGTGGGCAACTATGGCACCGGTAAATCGCACCTCATGTCTGTGATCTCTGCCCTGGCTGAAAACGGAGATCTCGCAACACACCTGAACGACAAGAGCGTGGCCAGCTCCGCTGGCAAGATCAGCGGGCGTTTCAAGGTGGTCAGAACCGAAATCGGCGCGACCACCATGTCCCTGCGTGATATCCTGGTAGCCGAGCTCGAGGAGCACCTGGCTGCAATGGGCGTGTCTTATTCCTTCCCGCCTGCGGATAAGGTGTCCAATAACAAACGTTCTTTCGAAGAGATGATGACCGCCTTCCACCAGGAGCATCCCGACCATGGCCTGCTCCTGGTGGTGGACGAACTGCTCGACTACCTGCGCACCCGCAAGGACCAGGAACTCATTCTCGATCTCAACTTCCTGCGCGAGATCGGCGAGGTCTGCAAGGACCTGCGGTTCCGCTTCATCGCCGGCGTCCAGGAAGCCATTTTTGACAGCCCCCGCTTTTCCTTTGTGGCCGACAGCATACGCCGGGTGAAGGACCGCTTCGAGCAAATCCTCATCGCCCGCAAGGACGTCAAGTTTGTGGTGGCCGAGCGTCTGCTCAAGAAGACCGCTGACCAGCAGGTGAAAATCCGGGGGTACTTGACACCCTTCGCTAAGTTCTATGGCCGCATGAACGAGCGCATGGACGAGTTCGTGCGTCTCTTCCCCGTGCATCCGGACTACATCGACACCTTTGAGCGGGTCACCGCGGTGGAAAAGCGTGAGGTGCTCAAGACCCTTTCCCTGGCCATGAAAAAGCTCCTCAACCAGAACGTACCCGACGACCGGCCCGGAGTCATCGCTTATGATGGCTACTGGATGACCCTGCGTGAGAACCCGTCCTTCCGCGCCGTTCCGGACATCAAAGCAGTCATCGATTGCAGCATGGTACTTGAGTCACGCATCCAGCAGGCCTTCACCCGCCCGGCATACAGGCCCATGGCGACCCAGCTCATCCATGCGCTGTCAGTCCACCGACTCACGACGGGTGATATCTATGCTCCCCTGGGCGCAACGGCGGAGGAACTGCGCGACGGGTTGTGCCTCTTCCAGCCGGGCATCGAGGAGCTGGGCGGCGACCCGGCCGATGACCTGCTCTCTCAGGTGGAGACCGTCCTACGGGAAATTCACAAGACGGTAAGCGGGCAATTTATCTCGTCCAACCCGGACAACCGCCAGTACTACCTGGACCTCAAGAAAACCGACGATTTCGACGCGCTGATCGAAAAGCGGGCCGAGAGCCTCGATTCCTCACAGCTCGACCGCTACTACTACGAGGCGCTTCGGCGGGTCATGGAGTGCACGGACCAGACCTACGTAACTGGTTACAAGATCTGGCAGCACGAGCTCGAATGGCTGGAGCGTAAGGCCGCACGACTGGGATACCTTTTCTTCGGCGCGCCCAACGAACGCTCTACAGCAGTACCGCCTCGGGATTTCTACCTCTATTTCATCCAGCCTTTCGATGCGCCGCATTTCAAGGATGAGAAGAAATCCGATGAGTTATTCCTGCGCCTGACCAACACGGACGAGGAATTCCGCACCACCCTTGGTAATTTCGCGGCGGCAATTGACCTTGCATCCACAGCTTCGGGCCATGCCAAGTCCACCTACGAATCCAAGGCATCGAACTTCCTGCGCGCTCTCGTGCAGTGGCTTCAGAAGAATATGGCCACAGCCTTCGAGGTCACCTACCAGGGGCGCACCAAGTCCCTGACTGAATGGGCCAAAGGCAAGTCCATCCGGGAGCTTTCCGGCATAGGCTCCCACGAGCGCATCAACTTCCGCGACCTGGTGAATACCATAGCGGGCATCTGTCTCGGTACCCATTTCAGTGAGCAGGCGCCGGATTATCCTGCTTTTTCTGTTCTCATCACCAGTACCAATCGTAAGCAAGCCGCCCAAGATGTCCTTCGCGCCATAGCCAATATTGGCACCCGAGCACTCAGTCCTCAGTCCTCATCACCCATCACTAAACAAGCCACCGCGGTGCTGGACGCCCTGGAGCTTCTCGACGGTGAGCGGTTCGATCCCTACCGGTCCAGGTACGCCAAGCACATCCTTGATGTCGTCAAGAAGAAGGGCTACGGACAGGTGGTCAACCGCACCGAACTGGTCCAGGACGTCCTCGGCGTAGAATACCTCGCGCCGCAACGCTTGCGCCTCGAACCCGAATGGACCGTGGTGGTGCTGGCCGCCCTGGTTTATGCCGGCGAAGTGGTCCTCTCCATCCCGGGCAAGAAGTTCGATGCCACGGGCCTGCCGCAACTGGCCGGAACCGGCATCGACGAACTGGCCCAGTTCAAACACATCGAACGGCCCAAGGACTGGAACCTTCCGGCGCTCAAGGCACTTTTCGAGCTGCTCGGACTCACACCGGGCATGGCGCAACTGGTCACCCAGGGCAAGGACGAGCCGGTTCAGGAGCTGCAAGCCAAAGTTAGCAAGTATGTCGAGGAGATTGTCCGAACGCAGCAAGCTTTGAAAGACGGTCTTCATTTCTGGGGACAACGGCTATACTCTGACTCGGAACTCAAAACACGGAACTCGCAACTGGAAACGACGAAGTCGTTTCTTGAATCCCTGCAAGCCTACACCACGACCGGCAAGCTCAAGAACTTCCGCTATGACGCATCGGAAGTGACCGCTCAGCGGAGCGGGCTCGAATCCCTTGCGGAAATCAAGTCGCTTGAGGAACTGGTGGCGGACCTCGGGTCCACGGCATCGTACCTCTCCACCGCCGAGGCGGTCCTGCCCACCGGCCACGAGTGGATCGACAAGATGAAGACGGCGCGGGACGAGGTCCTCGCCCAGATCGGCGACCCGGCCAAACGGAGCGCTACAGCATTCCGCCAGCAAACCAAGCGCAAGCTCGGCGACCTCAAGAAGGCTTACCTGTTGGCCTACCTTTCCATGCACGCCAAAGCGCGTCTCGGCGTGAACGAGGACAAACGCAAGGCCAAGCTCATGGGTGACGAGCGGCTCAAGGACCTGCAGAAACTTTCCACCATCGACCTGATGCCGCGCCAGCAGCTCTCGGATTTCCAGAATCGGCTCGCCGGATTGAAGAGCTGCTTTGCGCTCACCGAGAAGGAACTGGAGGCATCGCCGGTCTGCCCGCACTGCAACTTCAAACCGAGCGCGGAATCCCGCCTGGCCGGGGCTTCCGCGGCGACGATGCTCGACGTCCTGGACGGCGAGCTCGACAAGCTGGTCGAGAACTGGACTCAGACGCTGCTTGCCAACCTCGAAGACCCGACCACCAAGGACAACCTGAATCTGCTCAAGCCCGAGCCACGCAAGCTGGTGGACGGCTTTATCAATGAGCGGGCTCTGCCGGACCTGCCTGCCGAAGGCCGGACGCAGGCAGGCGACCTCGACCAGGACTTCATCCACGCCCTGCAGGAGGTGCTCTCCGGACTCACTAAGGTCTCGGTCAAGATCGCGGACCTGCGCGACGCCCTGCTCGCAGGTGGTTCCCCTGCAACCCCGGCGGAGATGCGCAAACGCTTTGAGGAATACCTGGACGGACTGACCAAGGGTAAAGAACCCGGCAAGGTGCGGGTCGTGCTGGAGTAAAAACCACGGATGGATACGAATGAACGCAAATTGAAGGAACTGATTAGCAAGGGCGAAGGCATCGATCTTGAATTCAAGACCTGCCGTAATCAGCTCAATCGGGACGTCTATGAGACGGTGTGCGCCTTTTTGAACCGGCATGGCGGGACAATTTTATTGGGGATTACGGATTCCGGAGATATCCAAGGCATTGAATCGGATGCCGTTTCACAAATAAAGAAAGACTTTGTTACCACCATCAACAACCCGCAAAAAATCCACCCTCCGGCCTACATATCGGTAAATGAGGTGACAGTTGAAGGAAAACCGGTACTTCGCGTGTATGTCCCGGAAAGCTCGCAGGTTCACAGATGCAACGGGCGCATCTATGACCGCAATGAAGACGGCGATTTTGACATTACGGATCATACGCGGCAGGTGGCAGACCTTTATCAACGAAAACAAGCCACTTACTCAGAAAATAAAATCTACCCTTTTGCAAAGCTGGACGATTTGCGGTCTGATCTGATCGACAAATGCCGCAGGCTGGCCGGAGTCTGGCGCGATGATCATCCCTGGCTCGGCATGGACGATATGGACATGTTGAAAAGCGCCCAACTATACCAGACCGATCCGGAAACCGGCAAAAGCGGTATCACTCTGGCGGGCATACTTTTGCTTGGAAACGACCAGATTATTCTGTCAGCAGTACCCCATCATCGAACCGATCTCATTTTGCGCAAGATCAATTTGGACCGCTATGATGATCGGGATCTCGTCAGAACCAATCTCATTGAAAGTTACGAACGTATCATTGCCTTTGTGCAGAAGCATCTGCCGGATCCCTTTTTTCTCGAAGGTATAGAACGGATGAGTCTTCGAGATACCATTTTCCGTGAAGTTGCATCCAACATTCTGATCCACCGCGAATACACCAACGCCTTTCCCGCCAAACTGATCATAGAGCGCGGCCAGGTTCGTACCGAAAACAGCAATAAACCCAACGGATTCGGCGCTCTAGACCCGGTAAATTTCACGCCTTTTCCCAAAAACCCGGTTATCGGAGCATTCTTCCGGGAAATCCACCGTGCTGACGAGCTCGGCTCCGGTATGCGCAAGATGATGCGGTATGGCAAAGCATACGGCGGCGCTGATCCCGAGATGGTCGAAGGCGATATCTTCCGCATTGTTATCAAAGTGCCTGAGTTCGATAAAACCAAGGGCGCGATCAGCCCCGATGCTCAGGATGAAATAGAGTCCAGGGCCCAGTCGTGGGCCCAGTGGGAGGCCCAGTCCGGGGCCCATTCGGCCGGAATTATACGGATACTCGGTTCAGGACAGATGTCAGCGGCGGACTTGGTCTCCAAACTCGGTCTAAAAAGCAAGACAGGTGCTCTTAAGCGATCTCTCCAGGAGTTGCTGGACAAAGGGTTGGTCGAATACACCATCCCGGACAAACCGAAGAGTCGATTGCAGAAATACCAGCTGGCGGAGAAAGGGCGAAAACTGCTGGGGACAAGGCCGGGAGGAAGAGAGTGACCAAGTCAGTGCACAAGTCGGGTATGCCATAAACGAACTTGGTCAGTTGACAAGTGACCAAGTTCGGATTACGAGTAACGAGTTGGGAGGTGAGCGTTAAACATGGCAAGCATTGAAAAATTCGAGGATATCGAAGCCTGGCGGGGGACAAGACAACTCGTCAGAGCCGTGTATGACGTCACATTGGAAGGGAAGTTCGCTCGTGATTGCGGAATGTGCGATCAGATTCAAAGGGTAGTCGGCGGTTCCCCTGCAACCCCGGCGGAGATGCGCAAGCGCTTTGAGGAATACCTGGACGGACTGACCAAGGGTAAAGAACCTGGCAAGGTGCGGGTCGTGCTGGAATAGGAACCACGAATGAACACAAAAGAAGACGAAATAAAGACGGTTCTTTACAAGGGCGAAACCCTTGCAATCGAATTCAAGAGTGATGTCAGGGGGTTGCCGGATCGTGATCTCGTGGCAGCCGTAGTGGCGATGGCCAATACCGAAGGTGGGCTGATTCTTTTGGGTGTCGAAGATGACGGAAGCGTTACCGGTGTTCAGCCCGGTCATCAAGATACGATCGGACTCAAGGCGCTGATCGCCAACCGGACCAGCCCATCGGTAGCCATATCTACGGAAATCATCGAGCAGGACCAAAAGAAGATCCTCGGCATAATCGTGCCGAAATCTCATTCTATCGTGTCAACCACTGACGGACTGGTGTTGCGCCGCCGCCTCATGGCTTCCGGCAGACCCGAGGCCGTACCTTTTTACCCCCACGAGTTTATCCAGCGCCAGGCCACCTTGGGGTTGGTTGATCCATCAGCCATACCCCTGGTGTCGCTGAGCGCCGAAGACTTGAATCCGCTTGAACGGCATCGCATACGCGAAGCCATTCGCCGTTACGGCGGCGATATGACGCTGCTGCCACTGGCCGATGAAGAACTGGATGGTGCGTTGGGGCTCGTCACCACCGTTGAAGGGGCTCGCCGGCCGACCGTTGCGGGACTGCTCTTTCTAGGGCATGAGGAAATCATCCGCCGGCATATTCCCGCACATGAAGTCGCTTTTCAGATACTCGAAGGCACAGACGTCCGCGTAAACGAATTCTTCCGGAAACCGCTGCTGCAGACCTTCGAAGAAGTTGAGCTGCTTTTTAAAGCCCGGGTTGTTGAACAGGAAATACAAGTCGGGCTTTTCCGTGTGCCCATTCCCAATTTTGATCGCCGGGCGTTCCGGGAAGGTTTTATCAATGCGCTGGTCCATCGCGATTATGCAAGATTGGGCGCCGTGCATGTGCGGCTTGACGATGACGGTCTGACCATTACCAGCCCTGGAGGTTTTGTCGAAGGCGTGACGCTGCAAAATATGCTTGTGGCGCCGCCGCGCTCCCGTAACCCTTTGCTGGCCGATATTGTCAAAAGAATCGGTCTGGCCGAACGTACCGGACGCGGCATTGACCGGATTTTTGAAGGGATGCTGCGTTATGGCAGACCGGCTCCGGACTACTCCATGTCTGACATCTATTCCGTGGTGTTGCTGATGTCCCGCGCGAATGCGGATACCTCGTTTCTTGAGATGATCCTCGCCTATGAGGCGCGGACGGGTGTACCGATGCCCATCGATAGCCTGATTATCCTTTCCCGCCTACGTCAGGAACGGCGCCTCACGACGACCGATTTGGCCGCAAGCACCCAGAAGCCGGAACCATCTACACGCGCCACCCTCGAAAAGTTGGTGGAAGCCGGGATGATAGAAGCACAAGGCGCCGGACGCGGACGGTTCTATATGTTTAGCGCCAAGGTCTACAAGACAACCGGTCAGAAGGCCGCCTATGTCCGGCAGGCCGGTTTCGACCCTATCCAGCAGGAACAGATGGTGTTAACCTACATTGATAAACATGGCTCTATCAAACGGGCCGACGTCATGGAGTTGTGCCAGGTCACCAAAGACCAGGCATATAAGCTACTAAACCGTCTGAAGAACAGTGGCCAAATCACCCAAATTGGAAGTCGGAAGGGAGCCGTTTATGAGCGCAAACGGTAATAATATACGCCAAGCGCAAAAATATGCGCCCGTTTATGCTATCGGCGCATATATGGCGCATAAGACCTGTGCCCAAGCGCTTAGTCCATGCATGGAACTCCCTGCAATGAAGAGGAAATAATGAAGAACGAATACCGTGACCAGCAGACCCTCTTTGAAACAGATCAAGCCGTAAGCCGCGACTCGGGACCCGTGACCTGCTTAGGCATGACCTTCCCGAATGACGAGGAACGGCGGAAGCATTTCCTTGGCATCCTGCGCGAGAAACTGAAGGACCCAGAGTTCCGCAAGATCGAGGGATTCCCCATCGGCTCGGACGAAGACATCCTGGCGCTCTCTGACCCGCCATACTACACCGCCTGCCCGAATCCGTGGATTGCGGATTTTATACGCTATTGGGAAGCGGAAAAAGCCGCAATCCAAAGGACTGAGGCAAAAGGACTGAGGACTGAGTCAAATACCGAAACACTCTGCCCTCATAGCTCACACCTCAACACTGATAATACTCAGTCCTCAGTACTCGGCACTCAGTCCTACCATCGCGAGCCGTTCGCCGCGGATGTGAGCGAGGGCAAGAACGACCCGATCTACAACGCCCACTCCTATCACACCAAGGTTCCGCACAAGGCCATCATGCGGTACATCCTCCATTACACGGAACCCGGGGATATCGTCTTCGATGGGTTCTGCGGGACGGGAATGACGGGTGTAGCGGCGCAACTGTGCGGGGACAAGATGGAGGTCGAATCCCTGGGCTACCGAATCGACAAAGACGGGACGATCTCTCAGCAGGAGACCGACGAGAATGGGAAGACGATTTGGCGGCCGTTTTCAAAGCTCGGCTCACGCCGTGCCGTGCTTAACGATCTATCTCCTGCGGCCACCTTCATCGCTTATAACTACAACACCCCTGTGGATGTGCAAGCTCTTGAGCGGGAAGCAAAGCGCATCCTGAAAGAAGTGGAAGTCGAATGCGGCTGGATGTATGAGACACTTCATACCGATGGCAAAACTAAGGGCAAGATCAACTACACGGTCTGGTCGGATGTTTTTCTGTGTCCAGAGTGTAGTGACAAATTCGCTTTTTGGGATGTAGCAGTAAAACTTGGTGAAGGTGTAGTCTTGGACGATTTTCAATGCCCAAATTGTGGGCATTGGCTTAGCAAAACCCCCGCCAATCAAAATACGCAGTCAGAGATACCCGTAAGCCACAGAAGGCCTATTGCCTCAAAAGTGGAAAGGGCTTGGGAAACATTCTTTGATTCAGCTCTGAAGCAAACCATAAAGCAGGCTCAGCATGTACCTGTATTAATCAGTTACTTTGTGAAAGGAAAGAG
>Ga0209200_1002880_pt1 | contig 15321 bp, 15 predicted proteins | sample AD_UKC033_MetaG_FD_184406 | JGI IMG/M metagenome (GOLD analysis project Ga0209200, IMG submission 184406) | Active sludge microbial communities of municipal wastewater-treating anaerobic digesters from USA - AD_UKC033_MetaG (SPAdes) (version 2) | ecosystem: Engineered > Bioreactor > Anaerobic >...
TATTAAGGGTTTTGCGATAACTTTGGCTTTAGGTGTATTAATGTCTATGTTTAGCGCCGTTGTGGTTACCCGCAACTTATTAAAATTGGTGGTTACTCCCAAGATAGCCAGCAAACTTTGGCTTTTTGGCGTTAAGCCAGTGTCAGATAAACAAGCTTAAAATTTATTAACTATTGAATTATATGTATCAGTTTATTACTAAAAGAAAACTATGGCTGTCTATTTCAGCTGTTTTAGTAGCTTTAGCTATAGTGGCTATTGCCGTATGGGGACTATCTTTTGGTATTGACTTTACCGGTGGTAGTGTCTTAGAGGTGCGTTATCCGCAGAATCGCCCCAGTGTAGCCGCCATTGAGGAGAGCTTGTCTAATCTGGGTTTACAGAATTTAATTGTCCAGCCAGTAGGGGATGTGGATGTTAAGCTTCGGTTCCAAGAAGTAGATGAGGCTAAGCATCAGATTATTCTTGCCAAGCTACGAGAATTAGCGCCGGCAGGCGAAGGACAAAGTTCTATGGAGGAGTTGCGGTATGATTCTGTCGGGCCGACAGTGGGTCGTGATTTACAGACTAGGGCCATGACCGCAATTATTTTATCCTTAATAGCCATTGTGATTTATATTGCCTGGGCTTTTCATAAGGTGTCTCAACCAGTAAGTTCTTGGAAATATGGAGTATGCGCTATTTTGGCTTTGGCTCACGATGTTATTATTGTGATTGGTTTTTTTGCAGTTATGGGACATTATTTTGGCTATCAGTTAGATATCACTTCTGTGGCTGCTATTTTGACAGTCCTAGGCTATAGTGTTAATGATACCATTGTAGTTTTTGATCGCACCCGAGAAAATTTATTTCGCCTGCGTCAGAGCTTTGCCGAGACAGTTAATACCAGCTTAAATCAAACCCTGACCCGTTCACTTTATACCACTTTTACCACTCTTCTTACTTTAATTGCTATTGTTATTTTTGGCGGTTCGTCAATTCGTAATTTTGCCCTAGCTCTAACTGTTGGTGTCTTTTTTGGTGCCTATAGTTCTATTTTTGTGGCCTCGCCCCTTCTGGTGGTTTGGAATAATTGGCATAACCGCAAAAAAGCTTAATTTTATATTTACTATATGCGTCAAAGCCAGCTTTTTACCCACAGCCTAAAAGAGCTCCCCAAAGACGAGGCCAGTTTTAATGCTCAAACTTTAATGCGGGCCGGATTTATAGAGAAAATTTCGGCCGGAGTCTATGCTTATCTGCCACTAGGTTTAAGGGTATTTCAGAAAATTGAAGCCATTATTCGTCAAGAGATGGCTAATTTAGGGGCCCAGGAGGTAGAGCTTCCCAGTTTAACTCCGGAAGAACCATGGCAACAAACTGGCCGACTGACGGCCTTTGATATTTTATTTAAGACTGCTGGTAGTGACAAAAAACAATATATATTGGCGCCTACTCATGAGGAAATAATTACTCCATTAGTTAAAAAATTCGTTCAATCTTATCGTGACTTACCATTGGGAGTTTACCAAATTCAGACTAAATTTCGCAATGAATTAAGGGTAAAATCAGGTTTGCTTCGGGGCCGTGAGTTTACCATGAAAGATCTTTATTCTTTTCATCTAAACCAGGAGGACCTGAATGCTTATTATTTGGTAGTGCAGAAGGCCTATTTCCAAATTTTTAAACGTTGTGGCCTGCTAGAGAAAACTTATTTAACTTTTGCCTCGGGTGGAGCGTTTAGCCAATATTCTCATGAATTTCAGACTGTAACTGAAGCTGGTGAAGACACTATTTTTATTTGCGAAGATTGTAATTTAGCTATTAATAAAGAAATTATTAAGGAACAGTCAGTTTGTCCTAATTGCGGGCGCAAGGATTTGTTGGAACGGCGAGCTATTGAAATTGCTAATATTTTTAAGCTGGGCGTAAAGTTCAGCAAGGCCTTTGATTTTACTGTAACGGATGCTGAGGGTAAGCGACAGCCGGTTATTATGGGTTGTTATGGACTGGGACTAGACAGGATAATGGGGGCGATTGTTGAGGTCAATCATGATAACCATGGTTTAATTTGGCCGGTTGAGGTGGCGCCGTTTAAGGCGCATTTATTAGACATAACTACCGACACTAAAGGCCATCATCAAGCGCAGAGTCTTTATGAAACCTTACTGAAATTAGGATTAGAAGTTCTTTTTGACGACCGGCGTCAAACGCCGGCTGGCTCTAAGTTTGCTGACGCCGACTTAATCGGCTGTCCCTATCGCCTGGTAGTAAGTGACCGGACAATAGAACAAGAAAGTTTTGAAATTAAACGTCGGCGAGACACCGAAGGACGCTTGGTTAATTTTGATCAAGTAAATGCTTATTTTCATAGTAATTAAATATAATACATGTTTCATAAGGTGAGACATAATAAGTTCATACGTAATTTAGCTATTGATTTGGGGACTTGTAAAACCATGTTAAGCGAGCCGCAAAGTGGCTTATTTTTAAATGAACCCACCATTGTGGCGGTTAATAAAAAAACTGATCAGATTTTAGCCGTCGGCGAAGCGGCGAAGGCTATGGTAGGCAAGAACCCTGCTTATATTGATATTGTGAAGCCATTGGTAGATGGGGTGGTATCCGATTTTGAGGTGACCGAGAAACTGCTAAAATATTTTATTGACCAGACGCAAGAAAATAGTTTTTTTTTAGCGCCTAAGCCGGCAGTTATTATTGGTATTCCATTAGATATTACTGAAGTAGAAAAGAAGGCGGTAGAAGACGCTGCTAAATCGGCGGGAGCACGGCAAGTTTTTCTCGTGGAAGAGCCAATGCTCTCAGCCATTGGGGCTCAATTACCCATTATGGAAGCTACCGCCACTATGTTAGTTGACGTTGGGGGTGGTATTACTGAAATTGCCGTTTTAGCCCTAGGTGGTTGTGTCGCCTGGAAAACCCTAAGGTTAGCTGGCAATACTTTTGATAGTGAAATTATCCAATATATTAGAGAAGAATTTAATTTATTGATTGGCGAACAGTTAGCAGAAGAAATTAAAATAAAAATTGGTTCAGCCATCCCGAGGTCTCAGCCGCTGACTATGGCTATTCGTGGCCGTGACCTTATAAATGGGCTGCCTAAAGAAATAGAAATTAGCGATGAGCATGTTCGCGAAGCTTTATCTCGGCCTGTTGGTCAAATTATTGACAATATAAAAGCGGCTTTGGAAATTACCCCGCCCGAATTAGTGGCCGATATTTATGAACGGGGAATTATGCTTACCGGGGGAAGCGCCTTGTTAGATGGTTTAGACCAAGCCATTGCTCGAGCTACTAAAATTGGCGTTCATATTGTTGATGACCCTACTAGCAGCGTAGTTCGTGGGGCAGCTCATTTGTTGAGTAATTCAGAATTACTGAATAAAATTGTTGTGCCCAGTTTGGCTGAATAATCTTTTATGAGTCGGTCCAGACCTAAAAAATCTATCTGGTGGTTAGGGATCATTATTATTGTGATTATTATTGTTCATTTTTTGGGCTGGTTATCTAAGCCGGAAGATATTATTAGTCATAGTTTAGGGGCAGTGGTTGTTGATGTGGCTAAGGTGCCGCAGACTATTAGCAGTTGGTGGCAGACCTGGCAACAGCGCCAAAATTGTCAGGAAGAACTTCAACACGCTAAAGATAAAATTAATGAAGCTAACCTGTCAATGCTAAGTTATGCTAATTTAGCAGAAGAGAATCAGAAATTACGTAATTTATTAAATTTTCAGCAAGTAAGCGGTCTCAAATTAGTGACAGCTAATATTATTTATCGGGGACGGGTAGGTGGATTATTAGCGCCGGATCAAACTTTTATTATTGACAAAGGAAGCAGGCAGGGCTTGGCCCTTGATAATATAGTGGTGGACGAACAGGGGGCAGTAGTAGGTAAAATTGGTCAGCTGAAGGCTGATTCAGCTGAAGTATGGCTGACGACTAATAAAAACTGTCGTTTAGCCGTTACAGTAGAGGGCAGTGCTGAAACTATTGGCGTGACCCAGGGTGATTTAGGATTAACTATTCGAGTAGATTTAATTCCTTTGCAACTTAATCTTTATCCTGGACAGAAAATTATCTCCTCGGGCCTGGAGCCGACCGTGCCTACAAATTTAGTAGTGGGAAAAATTTCTCAAATTATAAAGGCGGATAATGCTTTGTGGCAGAGTGCTGTTGTAGAGCCGGCGGTTAATTTTAGCCAATTAAATTTTGTCAGTGTTATTATACTGTAATTATGCCGTGGTCTTGGGCGGTTAAATTATTATGGTTATGCGTCGCGACCATTCTTCAACTGGCCTGGATTAATCTATGGCCCAATACTTGGCCTCAGCCAGATTTGATTTTAGTTACTCTTATTTTTTGGCTATTTGCCGTAGGATGGTCAGAGACAAAATGGTGGGTAGTAGGAACAGCAGCTATTTTGGGCATTGTTTCATTTTATCCCTTGTTTTCCTATGTAATATTATGGTTATTACTATTTTATTGCCTTTATTATTTGCTTTTTAAAATTTTTACTAATAAATCAGTTTATTCTCTTATGGCCCTAGTAGCCTTTGGTACGATAGGACAATATTTAGGACTTATGTTTTTGGGCCATAATTGGTCGGTTCCTTTGTGGTGGCTTATTTTGGGTAAGGCAATAATAGCCAATGAGTTAATCTCTGGCCTTCTTTATTATTTACTTCGCTGGCGGGATAAATGGTTAGTACCGTTTTTTATGGTAAAAGGTAAATAATATGGTTAAAAAAGATAAACAATCTAATTTATCTAGTCCGTTTGGCTTAGTGAGTCCGAAGAAACGACAGGTCCATTTAACGTCAGGTCATAAAGAATGGACTGAAGAAGTTTTTTTAAATAACACTAAAGCTGAGGAAACTATTAGTCATAATTTTAGTGCTCGTTTTGGTTTTATCCTTTTGAGAGCTTTACTACTAGCTGGCCTTATTTTATTAGCAAGAATAATATGGCTTCAGTTTTATCGGGGAGATTATTATTATAATTTAGCTGAAGGCAATCGATTGCGCACAGAGCAATTAGAAGCTAAGCGGGGGATTATTTACGATGTCCATCATGAACCCCTAGTGAGTAATGTGGCTAATTTTGTAACCTATATTACCCCTAGCAATTTGCCAACCGAAGCTAGGTCACGTGAAACAGTGTTAAACCAGCTGTCTCAAATTTTAGGACAATCAACCATTGAAAATTTAAAAGAGAAATTAGTTAGCATTAGTCCCGGTTCAACAGAATTTTATCAGCCAATAGTTATTAGTGATAATTTGACTTATGATGAGGTAGTACAACTTACTATTAAGCTTAATTCGTTGCCAGGAGTATCTTTAACTACTACTAACAAAAGATTATATACTAATCTCAATAATTGGCTAGAAACTAGCAGCCCGGCAGTAAATTTAAATAGCTTAAGCCTTATTATGGGCTACACCGGGAAAATTAGTCCCACTGAGTTAGAGACATATCCCGAACGCCATTATTCACCTTTGAATTATATAGGCAAGGTTGGTCTTGAGGCTTATTATGAGGCGGATTTACGAGGTGTTAATGGTGGCAAACAAATTGAAGTTGATGCAATAGGTAACGAGAAGGCCATAATTAGTCAGCAAGACCCAATAGATGGTCGTCATATAGTTTTAAATATTGATGCCCGCCTGCAAGCTAAACTAGAGGAAATTATGCGTCAGTATTTAACGCGGATTGGTAAGCGCCGAGCGGTAGCTATTGCTATTAATCCTCAAAATGGGGCTATATTGGCGATGGTCAGTCAACCCAGTTTTGACAATAATAGTTTTTCGTTAGGTATCAAACAGGCTGATTATGACACATTAAAAAATGACCCAGACACACCCTTACTTAATCGGGCTATAAGCGGGGAATATCCCTCAGGTTCAACAATTAAGCCCATTATTGCTGCGGCTGCCTTGGAAGATAAGATAATCACCCCTAGTACAGGTTTTTTAAGTACCGGCGGTCTTAGGGTTGGTCAATGGTTTTTTCCTGACTGGAAAGCTGGCGGTCACGGCTGGACTAATGTTACAAAGGCTATTGCTGAATCAGTTAATACTTTTTTTTATTATATTGGTGGTGGTTATGAAGATTTTGTTGGTTTAGGAGTGGAACGTATTGGCCAATATTTGCGAGCTTTTGGACTAGGTCAACCAAGCAACATTGATTTGACGGGAGAATCTTCGGGTTTTGTACCAACAGCCGAATGGAAAAAGCAGACTACTGGTGAGCCGTGGTATATTGGCGATACTTATCATTTGGCCATCGGACAGGGTTATTTATTAGTTACTCCGCTTCAGGTGGCGAATTATACTAGTGCTTTTGCTAATGGAGGAAGAATTTATAAGCCACGTGTAGTCCAGGAGATTTTAAATAATGACGGCTCGGTGTATGAGGTTAAAGAGCCTAAAATTATCGCCGAAAATATGGTGAGTCCGGAAAATATAGAGACTGTTAGACAAGCGATGCGTCAGACCGTAGTCTCTGGTAGTGCTCAGAGTTTAAAGTCTTTGCCAGTGGCGGTGGCCGGCAAGACCGGGACAGCCCAGTTTGATAGCCGTAAGCCATCGCATTCATGGTTTACTGGTTTTGCCCCCTTTGATAACCCGCAAATGGTTTTAACTGTTTTAGTGGAAGAGGGGGGCGAAAGCACTGATTCGGCCGTACCGATTGTTAAAGATTTTTGGCAATGGTATTTTTCCACTCTTGACACCTCTGGGGGGTAAGGTATAATGAAGTAATTAATAAGTTTAATATTTTTTATGGCCACTAATAATTCCTTGGGTGGTAGTCGCACCCCTGAGCAGCGGTTAAATATTATTATTGGTCAGCTTAATGGCTTAAAGAAAACTATTAGTCAGTCTAATTATGAGTGCTCGGCCTTGATTACTCAAATTAAAGCCGTGAAAGCTGGCCTAGATGCAGTATTAGAAAAAATATTGGAAGAACAATTAGATCATTGTCTTAAGGCGACTAAAAGTAAACCAGAGGTTAAAAAAATTTTTAATCAGGTCATTCGTTAATTAAAATTTATGTCTCAAATTTTAGAATTAACGCCGGCTAATTTTGCCACTGAGGTTTTAAATAGCAAAATACCGGTGTTGGTAGATTTTTGGGCTCCGTGGTGTGGCCCTTGCCAAATGATGGCCCCCATTTTAGAGAATTTGGCGCAAGAGTTGGGTGATAAAATAAAAATTGCTAAAGTTAATGTTGATGATCCCGAGAATCAATCATTGGCTGTGGAGTATCAAATTCAGAGCATACCTAGTATGAAATTGTTCAAAAATGGCGAAGAGATTGCCAGCTTTATTGGAGCTCATCAGCAGGCGAGCTTGCGTCAAGATATTTTAGATAAGTTGTCTTAAACCATGGAGACGGGAGTGAATGATTTAATAATTGTTGGTGCCGGACCAGCTGGTTTAACGGCTTCGATTTATGCTAGCCGCTATAAAATAGAGCATCAGGTTATTGGCCTTTTGCCTGGCGGGGCGATGACTGAAGCTTATAAAATTTGTAATTTCCCCAGTGAAGTAAGTATTAGCGGTTGGGAATTAGCTCAAAAAATAGCTAATAATGCTCGACAATTAGGAGGAAAAATAGAAGCTGGCGAGGTTATTAAAATTAGTGGTCATTATCCTAATTTTCAACTTGATTTGGCTGATGGCCACAAATTAGCTTCCAAGACAATTTTACTAGCTTCCGGGGCTAAACGACGGCACTTAGGATTACCCAATGAAGATAAATTTTTGGGCAAAGGTCTCGCTTATTGTGCTACTTGTGATGGACCCTTTTTTAAGGATAAAATAGTTGGTGTGGTGGGAGGGGGTAATTGTGCGGCGACGGCGGTTATTTTTTTGTCTACTATTGCGGCTCAGGTTCTGTGGTTTTATTTAGGTAGTGAGCCTAATGCGGTTGAACCAGGTTGGCTAGAAGAAATTAATAAACAAGAAAATGTTAAACTTATGGCCCGGAGTGAGATTAAGGCCCTATCGGGAGATAATTATTTAAGTGGCGTGGTAATAAACAGAGAAAACAAGACTGAAAATATTAATTTAGAGGGTTTATTTGTGGAAATTGGCAGTGATCCCAATAGTGAATTTTTCCAACAGCTGGGGGGTGCAGTTAATGAAGGAGGATATATTGCGGTAGATGGAGCTCAGGCAACCACTATTCCCGGTATCTGGGCAGCTGGTGATGTTACCACGTCTTCTAATGGGTTAAGGCAGATTATTACGGCTTGTAGCGAGGGCGCTATAGCGGCAGATAGTATTTTTAAGTTTTTGAAACAGCAAGTTTAGTTTATATTTTTATTTATTTTAGTGTTTATTTTTTATGCCTCCTTGTTGGGGGTTTTTTGTTATTGACAAATAGTAAAAACTATGTTAATTTAACACATCTATTATTTTTTAAAAAAGATAAATATAAATAGATGGCTTATTCTTGGTTGTCGATAATTAAAAAACATCAGTCAATTATTTGGTGGTGGCTAGTTGGTCTTTTGGCGGTGGCGGCTTTATTTAGTTTTACCCAGCCGCTTAAATATTTAGCTAAAAGCCAATTATTGGTTGTGCCTAATTATCATCAGGCGGGTGATCCTTACCAAATTTCCCGCACTAACGAATATTTAAGCACTCTGCTCTCTCAGGTAATTTATTCTAGTTCTTTTTTTGAAACAACGATCAAGCCAGAATATCGTATTGATACAGCTTATTTTGGTGATACTTTAAAAAAACGTCTGTCTACTTGGCGAAGAACGATTGATGTTAAGCCAGTTCAAGATTATGGGATTATTAGTATTAAGGTTTACCACCCAGATAAAGATCAGGCAGATAAAATAGTGCAGGCTATTCATTATAGTCTCATTACTAATGGTAATTATTATCATGGGCTGGGCAATGAAGTTACAATTAAAGTCATAGATGAGCCGGTAGTTTCTAACTGGCCAGTTAAACCTAATTTACCGCTTAATTTTGGTGTAGCTATCCTTTTGGGCATTGTCTTAGGTTTGATTCATATTTATATTATTAGCGCCAGCCAGCCGCAAACTTATACCGAGGTGGCTCTAGATTGGCCTAATTCAGAAGCTGTTAAAGATATGGCAAGAGAGCCAGTTATTATAACTAGCGAGGGCAAGGATAATCAGGTAGATGATGATTCAAGTGAGACGCATATTAGTTTAGATAATTTAATTCAAGTTCCATTAGCGGCTGAGGTAAATATAAACGATGACAGCCAGGATATTACTGAGCAATTATTGCACGGTGGCAACATTGACAATATTTTTACTAGTTAAGTTTTTCAGTGGGACAATCTTTGGCCCATTGGGAAACCGCAATTAGCGGCGTACTTTAACAATTTTATAGCCCTAAAAGGGCGAAGGAGGAAAAATGAAAAAAATCCTATTCTTGATTGCTCTTTTAGGGGTAATCTGTTTGAGTGGGGAAACAATTTACACCGTTAAGTTGGGTGATACCCTAGAAAGTATTGCCCAGACCTATGGTGTGGTTTTAGCCGATCTGGCTAAAACCAATGATATTGATCCACCCTATATTATTTGGGTGGGAATGCAGTTGAATATTCCCGAGACAAGCCAGCAGCCCCAATTAAAGGTTGTTGATACTGGAGAGACGGGAATGCTATTACCCCGCGCAATGGGGCAGAGTCTTAAACAAGGGCATCAAGCCTTTGTATGGGACAAGAAACCCTTTGTGGGCGGAGGAGTCGGCCGTTTTGACAATAAATCGGCTGACGGATATTATCGGTATGCCAATATAAAGTGGCAGCCGATGAATTTGTCTGCCCTTTTTTCTTTAGGAGCCTGGGGTGAGGTCGGTGACGACTTCTGCCAGGCTAAACAAGGGGATTGGTCGCAGTCTGCCTTATACTCCAAAGTAGGACCAGCGCTAGATTATTACAATCCAGGTTGTTGGTTCGACTGTTGGTGTCTCAAGAGCTATTATGGTTTCCGCCACGCGGAATCTCAAGATGGTCCTTGGGGCCAAACGCAGGAGGATCAAACATGGGCAATTAATTGGTGGGTGCGAGTCCACCAGAACGAGCTATCACCTTGGCTTGCCCAGACTGCTATATCCACTGAATATATTGGTATTCTTGATAGTAAGGCCGTTGGTGGTATAGCCGGTCAGCATAAACCGCTACCAAGCTATTCTCCGGTAAAATGGGAAGGCTCGATAGAGCAATCCCTATATAACTGGAGTAAAGATGGTGGGATGGGTTTAACCCTGGGGTATCGTCATCTTGATGGCGAGATGAACCCAGGGAAAGATAGAGTATTTGTAAGTGGAAATTGCCGGCTCGGGTGGATGAAAGTCCTGTATGAGTTGGAAACAGGAGAGCAAGTACAAAACAAACTAGAGGTTCAGTTGAACTTCTAAAGGAGGAAAAATGACTAACAAGAAAAGTTTGATTATTGGAGCAGTAATAATATTTTTTTTATTATTATTACTGTTTCATAGCTGTTTCCGGGTAGATGTAACCAGAAAACCCAGCACCAAGAGTTTAATTTATGTGGTGCTGGATCGGCTTGGGATATTATCCGAGAGAGTGGACCAAATAGCCACGGATGTCGACACTATTAAGGTCGATGTTCGCGACCTAAAAAACCGTAAACCCCCTCGGGTAATCTATAGAACTATCAAGATTGTGCAACCAGCACAATCGCCTGCCACTCAGGAAACCAAACAGCCCGAAGAGGTCCAACAACCAGAAACAAAACAGGAACCCCCTGTGGTTTCTGGTAGCATTATTCCTGGTTCTATTCCTGGGCCCCAAGATCTAGTTTTTTGCATAGATCTTGAGCCCAATAAGTCTGCTGATAGCTCCAAAAAATTTCTTTTTTGGGAGCTATGTAACAACTTAGGGTACAACATCTCTAATGTTGTACCCAATAGTATGGGGAAACCGGCGAATATGCGGTTATCCCCCGGGGGATCAGCCGATGGCATAATATTTGATGGAGAAATGCTAAAAATTAGTGTTTCATCATTAAATAATTGGTACTCCCAAATTTTTGGGGTGCCAATGCCGGCTGATTTTCGTCCCGGTCTCCGCTCTAACAAGAGCGGCTGGCAAACAAAATTAATGTCTAAAAGCGGTAGCTATTTCGTTTACCGCTTTTGATAGATAAAAGTTTTTAGAGGGGTGGTTAAAGGAGACTACCCCCTTCTTTTTAGGAGGAAAAATGAAAAAGATATTATTGTCATTAGCCGGGCTGATAGTTGCAGCTAGTCTGTTGGGTATAGGCTCAGCCATATATTGGACTCAGCCTACCATTAGTGATGAAGATGCCGTCATTATTGGGCGGCACGATGTAGCAATTATTGATTTGGAAAATCTTTTTAATAATCCGGATAATCTTTATCGGATAAAAAAGATTAACCCTCAGATCAAGATTCTCTGCTATGTCAATTTTTTTGAGATATGGCAGCAGCCGCTACCGCCCGACCGGCCCTTTGGCAGTAAACTCAGGAAGACTATAACCACTCAATTTAATGAATGGTTCTTAGTCCATCCTGACGGACAGCCGGTGATATATTGGCCGGGGATGGAGACGTTAAATCTTAGCGATCTCTGCCCCCAGAAAAACGGTTATTCCTATGGTCATTATCTTCAAGACATTCTTTTAGAGAATATCTTAAATGATAAGGTCTGGGACGGACTCTTCCTGGACAATCTTTTTCATAAGATATCCGGGCTAGGGTTTCTAGATCTTGACCGGGATAACCGGGAAGATGATTCTCGCACCTGCGATTACCATTGGTATTTGGGGGTAAGAGATTTTCTTACCGGCATCCGGCAAGCTAAAGGTCGGAAATTTACTATTATCGGTAACCATTTATCTCTCTATTATGGGGATTTAGTGGATGGCCGATTTTTGGAGAATTTTCCGACCGAGGATTACTGTTGGGAAGAGGCCATGGGTATAGCAGGAGAATTACCTATAGCTATTTTTCAAGGCAAGTGGCCAAATGTAAATTTGGCCTTCAACAGTAGTTTGTTGTTGGATAATGCCTACTTTTGCCTGGGGCAAAATGTAGGCGTGCCTGACTCTTTGCTTTTAAGGCTGAGTAATTTTAAAAAATTACCAGCCCGAAAACGGGGGTCAGTGGTGTACATAAAAGCTGATGTCGATGTTTATGAACGTCGGTTAGGTGATGAACTGATCACGGTTCGTTTGAATCGTGGTCATAGTGTTTATTCGGTTACCTCACTGACAGCTTATGGATCATCAGCCCCCATAAAAGTTTGTATTGATTTAACCCCAAATATTAATTTGGACAACCAAAAGAAATTTCTGGTTTATGAATTAATACACAATCATGGGGTTAAACTACCCAACGTGGTTGATAATAATCTCCAGCTGGAGCCAACTACCCGATTTAGTGGGGATATTGGAACAGATGGAGCAATTATCTGGTTAAAAATTAGCTGGTTGGCTCACTATTATGAGCAGATATTTGGCCAGCCGATGCCTTATGATTATGTGCCAGGCATCCGTGGCGACCAGCTAGGTTGGAATCCTTCTCAGCTAATGCAGCGGGAAGGAGAATGGTTCATTATCAAAATTTAACTTTGGCAGCTATTAACTAGCTGCCTTTTTGTTATTTCAAGCTGAATAAGTTCACTCACATTTTGGACTCCGCAGGAGGACAAAATATATGCAAATAATATTTAAGTATCATCATTGCCCAGGGTTTGCTAGACTATATGATTATGCTAATAAATATAATCATATGGTTACTACAGAGGCTCAACAAAGGATAAAGATATTAGACTTTTGGCGTAATTATGGTCTTAAGGCTACCAGGGATGCCTACAGCGTCTCACGGTCCACTCTGTATCTATGGCAAAAGATATTAAGAGAGAAGGGTATAGAAGGTCTAAGTCCAGGTAGCCAAGCTAGAAAAAATAATAATTGTCGTCTAGTAGATTCTTTACTAGTTAATGAAATTAGACGATTAAGGCTAGAAGTTTGTCCTAATATGGGTAAAACTAAAATCAAGATCTTTTTAGATCAGTTTAGTGAGGCTAATGGCCTCACTAAACTCTCTGAATCTACCATAGGTCGGATCATTAAAGACAAGAAGATATATCATCACCGACAAAAGATAACTCATTATGGTAAAATTAAATTAGTGGTTAGGCATAAAAAGCTAAGAAAACCTAAAGATTTAATAACTACTAGACCCGGAGAGTTAGTAGAGATAGATACTATAGTTAGATTTATTAATGGGTTAAAAAGATATATCGTAACGGCTGTAGATACCTATGGCCGTCCGGCTTTTGCCTGGTGTTATACTAGAGCTAGCAGCGCTAATGCTAAAGACTTCTTTCAGAAGCTACAAATGGTCTTGCCCTTTGTCGCCATAGCAGTACAGACTGACAATGGTAGTGAATTCCACCAACATTTTATGAATTATCTAGATAAACAAAATGTTACCCATTACTGGAATTATCCTGGTAGACCATATCGTAATGGACATATTGAAAAGTTTAATCGTACTATCCAAGAAGAGTTCATTGATGATCATGAGGCTTGGTTAGATAATACTAGAGAATTTAATGTTAAATTAATAGATTGGCTCATTTGGTATAATACCAAAAGACCACATTGGAGTCTTCAGCTCCAATCGCCCTTTCAATTTTTATTAAATAACGGGTACTTGTCCGAAATGAGGTGGACTGATACACTGTTTTAGGCACACACATATGGCGGTTTTTGTTAAGAATAATTACGCACAGCCTCGACGGGCGTTAGCCCGGCGAGAGCTATATGTTCTAGATTATTGTAAGCCATATTCCAAGTTCTAACCGCCTTTCTCAATTCTAGCGCTGTCTTGAACTGATGTCTATCATAAAACATCTCTTGGTCAGTACGGTGACTTCTTTCAACCTTACCATTCTGTGCTGGTTTACCCGGGTCTATTAAATAATGAATGATGTTTCTTTTGGCCCAGAAGAGGTCAAACGGATGAAGCCGAGGATTAATAGGATCAACTGACTTTTGGTAGCCAGTATAGCGGTTGGTAAAGCAAGCACCATTGTCTGTCTTAATTGCCCTAATTCTAAACGGAGCTACCTTCAGTAATTGTTTAGAGAAGGCAATGGCTGAGCCATTGCCACAGTCACTATATATTTTTAAATAGCGCCACCTAGTGGCGCAGTCAATGGCCGTAAATTGATAATATCTTTGTCCCTTGATCTTAGCTGGCACAAATTTAATATCTATCTCAACCAATTCACCAGCGGTAAGTGGCACTTTGACATAGCTATACTTTAACTTTCTGATGTGATATTTACGGACTAACCCTTCTGCTTTAATAATCTTGCCAATAACTCTATCTGAAACCTTAATTCCTTCTTTAGCTAACTTGTAGTTAAGTTTCTTAGAGCATAGATTAGTTTCTTGTCTTAGTTCAATGATACGTTCCTTTACTCTAATGGGTAACTCGGCAGGTTGGCTTTTGGGTCTTGTGCTCTGAGGTACAAGTGCCTCAATTCCCCTGATCTTATATCTAGCTACCCATCTTTCTAGTGTCCTTTTACCACCAGGGAATACCTTGGCAGCATCTTTTAGTTTAATCTCGCCATTAGTGATGGGTCTTACCCATCTTAAGCGTTCTTCTAAAGCATTGACTGGCAATTTTGTACACATACCTGTAGATATTGGCATAGTTTTTGGAAAACCGCCATATGTGTGTGCACATTACCACACAAGCTTGACTTTCTTGTTATTTTGTGGCATTTTTAGGGTATGAAACAAATTATTAGTCTAACAGACCCAAAAAAAGAGATAAGTCCAAATAAAAAACTATTGGAACCTATTAAAATACTGGTCAATATTGGTTTATTTTTAACAGCTTTGTCTTTACCCTTATTAGACTGGCGTTTTTATATTAGTGATTTAGAATTTAATATTAGTGATTTTTTAATTTTACTGACAGCAATATTTTTTTTAGTTTACCGCCTGGGGCAAAGATTTATAGGACAAGCAGTTAGGAAATGGCAATGGCCCTTAGCTTGGCCAATGTTATGTTTTTTACTAGTGGCTTTATTTAGTTCGTTGTTTAGTCCCTGGAGAGTGGAATCATTAAAATACTTTTTTCGTATTATTGTTTTTGTCTATCTCTTGTATATAGTTTTGCCTGTTAACGCGCTAAATAGTTGGCGTGACTGGCGTCGACCTCGGTCAGCAGCAGGTGCCACGCCTCGACGTAGGCCGGCATTGGTAACGCCCCGCGCATCTCGAAGCCGTAGAACGCCCACAGCGTCAGCCCGGCCACA
>Ga0209200_1002883_pt1 | contig 15311 bp, 14 predicted proteins | sample AD_UKC033_MetaG_FD_184406 | JGI IMG/M metagenome (GOLD analysis project Ga0209200, IMG submission 184406) | Active sludge microbial communities of municipal wastewater-treating anaerobic digesters from USA - AD_UKC033_MetaG (SPAdes) (version 2) | ecosystem: Engineered > Bioreactor > Anaerobic >...
GGAATCAATTCTCTTCATACTCCTGTGGCTGATCTTTCGCAACCTGCTTACCACGGGTGAACTGATCACCATGCAGTTTATCTCCACCCGTATTCTCTTTCCCCTTCAGGACCTGGGAAGTATTATTCTCGCATACCGCGAAGCCGAGGCCTCCCTGGAGATTTTCAATGAGCTGATGCAGAAGGAGCCGGAATACCGGCCCGAGGAACCGGTGGAGATCGGCGATATCGAAAAACTTTGCTTCGACAAAGTTACATTCCGGTATAAGAAGGCTGAGACTGATGCCATTGAGAATCTCTCCTTCAGGGCTGTCAGGGGCGATTCGATAGCCTTTGTGGGACCGTCAGGTTGTGGCAAGTCAACCCTGGTGAAGCTTCTGGTGGGATTGTACACGCCGACGCAGGGAACGATCTATTATGATGATGTTCCGGCTAAAGATATCAGGTTCAACCAGATGCGGAGGCAGCTGGGGTTTGTGACGCAGGACACGCAGCTCTTCTCGGGCACCATTCGTGAGAATCTGCAGTTTGTCAAGGCGGATGCCACTGATGAAGAGATCTATGATGCCCTGCAGAGAGCCTCTGCCATTAAGCTTGTTGAGAGCTCCCCGAACGGCCTTGATACGCTTCTTGGTGAGGGAGGAAAGATGGTCTCGGGAGGTGAGAAGCAGCGACTGGCTATTGCCAGGGCGCTGATCCGCAATCCGAGGATTCTCATCTTTGACGAAGCAACCTCGGCGCTTGACTCAATCACCGAGGAAGAGATCACCGATACCCTGCGCGAGGTCTCTGCCGGAAAGCAGCAGATAACGCTCATGATAGCCCACCGGCTTTCAACAATCATGCATGCTGACCGTATCTATGTGCTTGAGAAAGGTAAGATAATTGAGGAGGGTACACATAATATCCTGCTGGAAAGGAAGGGACTCTACTATGCCATGTGGAGGCAGCAGATAGGAGAGAGGACCACCGTCCCGCGGGCGGAGCGCAAAAGGGAGCAGATCATAACCGAGAGACTCGATAATGGAGATCACGAGTACATTATGAATGATCAGTGAGGCCAGGGTAGACCGGGAAAGGAGGTGGAAGGCCGGGAAAAGCCGATGACAGACCAACCGGTCTCGTCTCTGGGGTCACCATAGTGCGACTGATTCTTATTTCCGGATGTAATATCCTGACCATGTTGCCGTTTTCATACTTTAGCCTTTGAAACAAGCATTACAATGAAGAAAGCCCTGATTCTGTTAATTCTTATCTCAGCTTCCGCGATTGTCTGCGCAGAGGAGCCATGGTCCTCAAGTCTGTTGCAGAAGCAATATCCGGATAAGGTTAACAAAAACAAGAGACCGAGGTCATCTGCTGCCACCTTCCCGCGATGGGCGGTGCATTCCAATCTTCTCGGCTTCGTGCAATTTGGTCCGGTGGTGAGCGCAGAGTATAATTTTACCAGGAATCTGGCTCTCAATGCCCATGCGAGGTTTTCCTCCATAGGTGCGCTGACGCCTATCCTGCACCAGGCTGATGAGGATAGGGGAGGGAGACCTGATCAGTTCTCCGGCATCGCGTTCGGTGGCGGTCCCATGTGGTTCTTCAAAACAAAAAAAGACAAGGCGTACGTCGGGCTTCTCTTTGAATATGAGATGTCAGATGCGTTGTACATGGAGGATTATGTAAACGAATGGGAACAGGACAACCGCAAGATGATCCTTATGCTCAACTCCGGTTACAGGTTCAGGTTTGCACAGAAACTCAGACCGGGCTCACACCGGCCGTTTGACAAGTTCATCAGGGAAAACCTTTTCCTCAATACAGGCATTTATATTGGCGCAGAGCGAAACCAGTTTGAGTGGGATTATAATGATCCCGAATCCATCGGTTCCGCTGATCCCACCCCTCGCGAGGGGAGTGAGATAAAGCCTTTCGGGATGTTCGAGGTGTCCCTGGGATTGGAGTTCTGATCCCGGACCGTTTCAAACCGGGCCGGTTTTCCAGAGCCGCTTCTCACCGGGAGATTTTCTCCCGAGGTCGCTTATCCCGGGCTGCTTATCCCGGGCTGCTTCATTGTGGCCTCCTTCCCGGTGGCTTTTTCCCGGGCCGCCTTCCCGGGGCAGCTTCTTCCTGCGAGCTTTTCCTCGGCAGCCTGTCCCGGGGCTGATTCTAACTCACTGCTTTTCCGCAGACAAGTCAGCTGTTCTTCATGCTTAGCGGCTGGCCGGTAGCCTCCAGCACGTTCCACCACAGCTCACCTTTAATATCTATTTTCTTGCGTTTTGCCACTGTCACAGGTATGGGCATCAGTGTGAACCGGTCATTCCAGAATCCTGCCACGAAATCAGTCTTGCCTGCCATGGCAGCATGCACGGCATTCTGTGCCAGCAGGCTGCAGAACTTGCTGTCGTTGGCAATGGCAGGGGCGCTGCGGATGATATAGCTCGGGTCAATATACTTTATTGAATGGGGGAAGCCGGCTGCAGTGAACTCCTCCCTGATCTTCTGCTTCAGGAAGACGCCTATGTCCATCAGCTTTAGATTCCCTGATGCATCCTTCTCCCTGTTCTCCTTCTCAAACAGGTCCTGTCCCGCTCCCTCGGCCACCACCACTACGGCATGGTGTCTCTCTTCCAGCCGTCGGCGCAATACACTCAGGAACCCCATGGGACCGTCCAGGTCAAAAGGCAGCTCCGGCACCAGCACGAAGTTGACCTCCTGGATAGCCAGTGCTGCGCTGGCTGCTATGAAGCCCGACTCGCGTCCCATCAGCTTGACCAGGGCTATGCCGTTATAGGCCCCGGCAGCCTCATTGTGAGCATGTCTGATAATATCATTCGCGATAGAGAAGGCGGTCTCAAATCCGAATGATTTCTGTATCAGGTCAATATCATTGTCAATTGTTTTCGGGATACCGGCTACCGCGATCTTCAGATTCCTCTTTCTTATCTCCTCGTGGATAGCATGTGCACCGCGCAGTGTGCCGTCGCCCCCAATGCAGAAGAGGATATTCAGGTTCATTATCTCTATTGTGTCAACCATCTTGCTGACATCCTGGTGCCCGCGTGAGCTGCCAAGGATAGTGCCTCCGGTAAGGTGGATATAGTTCACCATCTGCGGCGTGAGTTCAATGACCGGGTGGTTATAATCGCATATGAGTCCCTCATAGCCGTACCTTATGCCCACTATCCTTGACACTCCGTACCTGTACCAGAGCTGGTTAAAGAGGCTGCGAATGACGTTATTCAGTCCCGGGCAGAGTCCGCCGCAGGTCACAATACCCACCTTCGTTTTTGCCGGTTCAAAGAAGACCATCTCCTTGGGTCCGGCCTTCTCAAAAGAGATTGGGATCTGTCCATTCTGGCTGTATCTGGTAAAGCTCTCAAGCGAAACATCATAGAGCACCCTTTCATCATCACTGACAAACTTATATACCGGGCTGCCGGGTTTGCGGTTCTGTCTCAGCGGGGAGATAACGTTGCATTTGCCGAGGGTCCGGACGAGGAAGTCTTCATATTTCATTGCCATCTGGTTATTGAAGGATGAGCTGTTAAACAAGCATATTGAGTATCTCAGTCAGTTCAAATATAATGAAAATTCCAGGGTGGAGTGGGAAGGCAGAGTGTAATCAGCCGTTGGCCGGGGTTGCCGGGGAGGTCTGTATACCTGTTCCCGTTTTTACTGCATTGCAGTTCCCATCTTCACTGCATTTTTGCCACCCGATTACAAATGTTTCAATTCAATTGTTTAACTTCGAGGGAGAATCAGACTGTTTGTCTCTTTGTTTACCGGATTTGTTGACAGGAGCTGTTGTTGAGGGGGAATAACAATGGGACTGACGGGGCTGTGCATTAAGCAGGCCGGAAGTAAAGAAGGCTTTTGCAGTTATGTCTGCCGCCGGCAGGGGACACTAGAAAACAATCACTAAAAACTAAATTATATGGCAAAGATTGGAATTCTTGAAATCGTCATTGTTCTTTTAGCTTTTCTGGCAGTAATCGGTGCTTATTATTTAGCTATCAGCAAAATAGTCAAATCCAAACTTGCTGCAAAACAAAAGATTGTATGGCTTTTCGTAATATTTATCTTCAACTTTCCGGGTCTGATCGCATTCTTAATATATCATGACCATTATCTCCCTGTAGCATACAGAGCTAATTTGTGATTCAGTATATCATACCATTGGTTTCCGGGATAATTACTGCGGCACCCGTCTTAAGCGGGATACCAGAACTCCTCCCGGATGATGCGTAAGGTAGTGATTACTGAGCCCTGCCGCCGGGCCGTCAGCACAAAAAAGACATCATTAGATTCATCTGGCAATTTGCAGAAATGAATAATATTTTGAAGAAACTAACCGGTAAGGAACTGTTAATATTCTTACTGATTTTTGTTTTTGCTACTTTCTTTTACTCGTTCAATATTGGTTTCAGTGATCTGTGGAGTGATGAAATTTATACGAAATCAATGCTGGAAGGGTCCTTGTCGGACTTTTACGCTAAGTTTAAAAACGATTTACACCCGCCTTTATATTATCTGGTATTAAGATTGTTCACTGCTTTGTTTGGCCTGAATGCTGTTACATTACGGCTATTTTCGGTACTGGGAGTATTATCAACAATAATACTTGGATATTTCACCGGTCAACGTATTTTCGGTAAACAAGGTGCAATCTATTTTTGCCTGATGCTGATTTCGCTTCCGATGTTAGCAGTTTACTCACACCAGGCCAGAATGTACACATGGGCTGCATTTTCTATAACAGGCGTATTTTTCTATTCATATTTATTCATAAAATCAGGGAAAAACAACGACTTGTTGCTTCTGTTTACTTTTACCCTGATAGCCATATATATCCACTATTATAGCATGGTAGCTGCGCTTGTGGCAAATTTGGTTGTTTTTTTGCACCTGCTTCGTACTAAAAATATAAGGTGGCTTCATCATTTATTTTCATTATTGTCCGCTGTGATACTCTTTCTCCCGTGGCTCCCTATGTTTATTATTCAAGTAAAAAGAGTTCAACATGCTTATTGGGTTCCCGAGGTTAGCTTCACTACTGTTCTTCATTGTTTTGCAATTCCATTCACCGAACAATTCTGGACAACCGGTTATTCCATTGCGATGGTAATTTTTATTTATGGACTTATCTTTTTTACTATTTTCAAAAGCCGCAAAAAATCGTTTTCTGAGTTTCGGCTAATCTTGTGGCTGTCACTGTATATTTTTATTGGGACGTTGCTCGTTGCTACGATTATCTCCGTGTTTTCACAATCAATTTTATTCTCCAGGTATGTTGTGCCCATAGTAACTATGCTTGTAATCCCGCCAACCATTCTTCTTACCCGGATCAAACTTAAATGGCTGAAATTGATACTAATATCCCTTATCTTATTTCTGGGCATCCGGATATCTGTACCTACTTTTTCTTTTTCATACGGACCCTATAAACAAACCGTCGAACATATCGCCGCCACTTATCCTGAAATTCGTAAAATCCTGCATATTACAGAACATACCGCTGGCCCATTGGTTGAATACACAGGTAATTCCGGGTTGAGTCATTATTGGCTAAAGGCTGAAATGTCGAACGTTGATGCCTTCCTGCAGGTACATCAATATAAGCAACCAGGAGAATTCCTGGAGCCTGGAGAGGTTTATTGTGCTGTTAGATTTAACAATCTGGATTTGAATGAAGACAATCTTGACCGTGTTTTATCAGAATCGGAACTTATTAAAAAGGATACAATTAGAGACAGCAAGGTTGAGGATGGGCTTATTATGATACAGCTTTATATTCTTAAATACAAAGGTATTCAACCCAACTGAAATACTGAGTCCACGGATTTGAAAAACAATAATTGAAGCCTATATTTACATTGCTGATTAAACCCGGGTAAATAATTATAACAGTGAAGAAAATGCTTGTGCTGACACGGACAATACTATCATAACAAGGTGAAAATCATCTTAAGACATATAGTATCTTTCGTAGCTTTGATAGCGTTTTTCGGCCTTGGAGAGGCTCCTGTCTTCACCAGCTCCGTCATCAACCAATCTGTAACGACCGAATGGGTAACCAGAACTGACAGCAAAGTCAGCAAACCAATCAATTATTATAAATGCATCAGGCAGTCAAAGACAACGAATAGCACCTATGTTTTTACTCCTGACCTGCCTGGATTGGCTGATCTCGGGCATAGCATCATCATATCCATCCAATCCGCGACATTTCATAATCTAAAGCCGCTGATTCAGCTGGCTTCAGGACTATTCTTTCATCGCTTAACCATTGACCATAACACACTTTCCACTTTCAAGGCTGGGTTTCTTCTCAGCCAGTGCCCGGTTCACGGGACAATCACTGATTACCGGATTTTTGTGTGGAATTCAATGTTAAATGAAAAATGGCTAAGCCTGACACGAAGGGATTCTTTCCGTTCAATATATTTAAACGAGCAATCAGGACTATCTGGCGCTGGATTTATATAATCATTGTCGCATCAATGATTGGCTTTACAAACGCATACTATGACGAGAATCGCTGGATAAATGATACCAGGAATTTTATTCAGCAGGAGCAGGTGTTCAACGATGAAGACAATTAAGGCATCCATAGTCCCGGACAGGACAAATTATACCGGATGCAGTGACAGAAGAAACTCACTATTTACCACCTGATTATCAGGAATACTAATTCAATGAAAAGACACATCAGAGACTTACTCGCCTTAATGGCTTTCGGAATCATCCTGGCCAGTTGTACAACGAAGGAGGTATCCTGCACACTGAAAGGCAGAATACATGACAGAAGCAGCGATACCCTCATCCTGATCAGGGCAACGGATGATCCCCGCTTCAACCAGGTATTTATTCCGATCAGGGACAGTACATTCGAGTTCACCATTAAGATTTCCCATCCTGAGGCCTATGAGTTGATATTCAAGGAAGAACTTGACAGGGGATCCTGGCGGCCAATACTGTTTGTCGCTGAAAAGGGTGAGATAGACTTTGAGTTGTATGGAAATCCCGATGAGAATAAGATCACCGGTAAGGATTTAAACAACACGCTGAATGAGTACAACAGGCAGTTTCTTGATACATTCAGACCGAAAATGTATCCATTGAATGACAGTATGAATGCACTTTTTGAGAGGAATGAATACTACAGTGAAGAGATGGAGATGCTGCGGTCAGAGCTGACAGAGGCAAAGGATAATGAGAGCCGGATCGCCCTGCGAAACAGAATGGCAGAATTGCAATCATCAGGGAAAGATCTGAGTCAGGAGGCGAAAGAGATAACCCGTCACGGTGACAGCATTAGAGCCGAAGCCACCAGGTGGCGATACAGTTATATAAGGGAAAATCCGTCAATCGTCTCATATTATTTCCTGTTGAATGATCTCAGGTACCTTGAATCCGGCCAGACAAGTATTCAGGAGATAAAAAACCTCTATCCCGTGTTTGCCGGCAGGTACCCGGAACACCCCTACACAGAGATAGTGAAGAACATGCTTGAAGGGAATGATGCTATCAGGGCAGGGGGCAGATATATAGACTTTTCATTGCCTGACCTGAACGGCACAGTTCACACGCTCTCTGAAATCATAGGAGGCAAATACGCTCTTATTGACCTGTGGGCCTCGTGGTGCGGACCATGCATAGCGACAAGCCGGAGCATGATTCCTGTTTATGAGGAGTTCAAAGACAGAGACTTTACTATTTGTGGAGTAGCCGCTGAGATTGACAACACTGATCAGATGAGGACACGGATAGAGAAGGAGAAGTTCCCGTGGATAAACCTCGTGGAACTGGATCACAAGAATCATATCTGGGATAAATACGGAGTATCAAATTCGGGTGGCGGGACATTCCTGGTTGACAGGGAAGGAGTGATACTTGCCATTAATCCTGATGCTGAAGAGGTCAGGAAGATCCTCTCGGAAAGATTAAAGTAGGCTCTTTTACGGACAGGCAGGTTTTATGATGTTGCCAGGGTTTTGTTTTTGCCCTGCACGCAGAATAAATTTGTGACCAGCGATAATCCCGACAGCTATCGCAACTGCCCGGTACTATCGTCGAATAACACAACCTCCGCACACTGCAGGACTGGTAATTGGCATTGTGAGCTAAATAATTTCTGACAATGGAGAAAGAACTACTTACAAAAGTGCTTAAAAGCCTGGTTGATTTTTCAGAGCAGGAACTTGGGCAAATTGTGAATTGCTTTATGCCGAAATTCGCAAAGCGAAACGAGATTCTACTGTTTGCAGGTGATGTTTGTAATGAATTTTATTATGTCGCCAACGGTTGTATTCGCATTTATTTTCTTGACAAAAATGGCCACGAAAAAACCCGGTATATTATGCCGAAGTATCACATAGGTACGGCTTTAACAAGTTTTATTGCACAAGAACCATCCATCGAATTTATTGAAGCACTGGAAGATTCAGAACTATTAGCAATCAGTCATACAGACTTTTATCGTCTTAATAAGGAATTGGCCGGTTGGAAGAACTTCTATCAATGTATTTTGGAGATGGCTTATACTTTTCAGAATAAAAGGATTGAGCAGTTGGTTACATTAACCGCAAAACAACGCTACAATCTTGTATTAAAGGAAACACCATCGTTAATTCAAGGGGTTTCCAACAAGGTATTGGCCTCATATCTTGACATAAGGGAAGAAACATTAAGCCGGCTTAAATCGACCTGATCTGATTTTGATCTATGTCAATGCCAAAGGACATAGCTGGAATTTAGTTTTGTCAAAAAAAAGATTTTTATGGGAATAGCCTTACCCATGTGGAGGAACAGAACTGTAAAACAACGAATCTGATAAAATGATGAAAGAGTTCGTATTGATATTCCGAATGGACATCACAACCAAAGCTGCTCAACCTTCAAAAGAGCAAAAGGAAACCTATATGCAACAATGGATGGAGTGGATAGAGCAAATTGCCTCAAAAGACCGACTGGCCGATGGCGGTAACCATTTCTCGCGACAGGGCCGGGTTCTAAAACCAGGCAAGCAGGTTTTTGAGACACCACTCATCTGTGATAATAATTCCGTTGCAGGCTACATAATTGTTTTGGCTGAAAGCCTCGACGAGGCAACCGGAATTGCAGAAAAGTGTCCCATTTTAAACGGACAAAATACAAGTGTGGAAATCCGTGAGGTGGCAACGCCTGGGGAATAGGGGGTGAAGGATGTAACATTGCTTATCAGCATACCCGAAAATTCATGATTTATGCATGGAGCTATGAAATAACACCGAATGTCAGCTGCTTATTGTAATCCAAACAATCCAGATAATGTACATGGCAAGATCATTAAGATTTCTGAGACTCATAGTGGTTGTATTCTTCATTATTATGCCGGCATTACGCTGTACAAATAAGAAAACAGCCTGGAACACAGATATGGATGCGGTAAAACCGTACCCACATGTAATTGATATGAATGAAGGATTCAATAATCCTGCAGAAATCAAACTGAGTGAAATAGCAGACAGTATTAAATACGTTGTTCTTTCGAAAGATAAACAAGAGGTAATTGGCGACATCGGGATAATCCATTCAGACTGATTGATCATCCTTTAAAAAATTCTGACATCTCGGAAGCCGACGCGGGAAATGTGGTGTCAATGGCTCCATCTTTTACATTCTTTGATAACAGGATCGTGCTTATGCCTCCAGGGGATACAATTTACGAGATAGACTCACAATCAATATTCAAAGGATATATTATCAACTGGGGAAGCATGCCTCACAAACAAAGCATTGAGGATTATTTTTTTAGACAATCCGGGGCTTCGAACAAAGCGTCAATCTGGGGTCTTATTCTTGAGACTTATGACAGAACCTTTTTAAGAGTTGCCAGAGGCACTGAGAACTATATTTTTGAATACAATAAGATCAGCGGTTCCACAAGATCGATGGCTGTAGATGCTGATAAGGGATTTATAAATGATCTGGACGGAGGTGATGGTTACTTCCCGTACTATAGCAATAGAAGCGGTGATATATGGCTTATTGATGAAGATGCTTTTAGTTTTAAGGAAAAAAACAGCAAGGAGTCCTCAGATAAGGCAGAAGCAAAATATCCTGAGATGAAAGAAAGACTTAAAACCTTTGTGGATGATCTGAATCAAGATGATAATCCGGTATTAAGGATTGTTTATCTTAAAAAGCATACCGGACAAAAGTAACCGGGGCAACTGCCTCCGGACGAAATATAAAAATATCCATAGACCAGAACTATCATTCCTTTGAAGTGTTATCTCACTGTATAATACTATACGACCTGTCTGATCAGCAGGCAGAATGAATTTTTATGACAACAAGAGGAACACTGAGGACCTGATATCAGATCAAATAATAATAAGTCAGGCAATAACAACAGGATTGCCTGAATATACAGTGCAACAATGAAAAACATCAATCACAATGCACCGGTAAAATGCAGCAAGACGGTGACTGTCAACGCTGGCGAAGAAAAGGTATGGGCAGTTCTGACGGACATCAGCAATTGGACAACCTGGCAGACAGACATCAGCAAATCGATCCTTCACGGAGATCTGAAACCGAGGTCAACATTTGAATGGAAATCCGGGGGAGCAAACATTCTCTCAACAATACATACCGCAGAACCGTTCAGCCACTTCGGCTGGACGGGCAAATCATTGGGCATGTTTGCAGTACATAACTGGACTATGAGGGAGGAGGACCGACGGACAACAGTCTCGGTCGAAGAGAGTATGGAAGGATTTATTGCCCGCCTGTTACGAAAATCACTCAATGGCAGCCTGGAGAAGGGTATGCAGAACTGGCTCTCCTTGCTTAAACAGGAGTGTGAGAAGCAGCAGAATTGACGGGCATACGATAAAGCGTATAAGAAAATGCGCCTGATTTATCGGTATCCCTTTCACCGATGAAGAAATGCACGTTTCGGAAAGGCTTTGACAGCTATACCCGAAAATGGTGAGTGACAATGATCTGAGAATCAAATGTCGTGTAAATGTCGTATTCTTGTAGTTGGACTGTTACCCTGATCAGACCGAAATTTGGGAAAAAATGAAAATGGAAACAGGTAAACTTATTAAGGAATTACGGCTTAAGAAGGGGATGACCCAGGAGGAGCTGGCTGAAAAGACAGAAGTAAGCGCCAGGACGATACAGCGTATTGAGAACGGGGAGGTGGATCCCCGGGCGTATACCCTGCAGATGATTGCCAGGGCTCTCGAAGTGGATTATTCTCTCTTCACGGAGAATGAACCTGATGAAGAGCAGGAAATACAGCAGGCCAATGACAGAACCTGGTTGGGACTGCTGCACTTCAGTGGCATAATCCCCCTTGTCTTCCCGACTGTCATTATATGGCATAAGAAAAGAGAAACTGTTAAGGGTATTTCTGTTCACTACCGTGATGCTGTCAGTTTTCAGCTGATGGTCTGGGTTGGCATCCTTGCCGGGCTGTGGATCTATTGGAGGGCGCGGGTGCCAATACCGTTGATTCTGATCTTCGTGTTTAATGCTGTAATTTCAATAATAAATACAGTAAAGGTTGTTTCCGGAGAACCTTACAAGAACGTTTCCTTCTTTAAATCGAAAGAGAAAGGCGAAAAGACAAAATATTAACACAACACCGGACGCGAACAATAGAATTAACGATATTTTTAAAATAATTGACTTGCACCCGGTATGACTCAAGGTTTGTCCGGCATTCTTTTTGTGGCGATGAAAATCTGAAAACCAATCAGGCGCACTGTCATACTGTTTGTGGACCTGACGAACCAGTTTCAGAATAATAACCGGAGTATGAAAATCAAATATCTTTCAGTACTGTTCTTCGCATTGGTGTCAATGACTTCTTTTGCCCAGAAGAAGGAGATAAGAATAGGACCGGGCCTGCCGCCTTCAAGGCCTGAGCCGGTAATAATAATTGACGGGATCAGAGTCCCCAACGTAATTGTAAGAGATTTTCTCAAACCTGAGGATATAGACTCAATATCAGTTCAAGCGGACTCAATTTTTGATTCAGTGGGAGAGTTTAATAATTATGGGATAATTAGAATATTTACCAGGGATTCAGTAAATCCCGGAGCAAAAAAAATACTGGATCTGACAGACAACTGGATGTATTATCATCCACAGACAGCATTGAAGTTAAACAGAGTACAGTATGAATGGAACCTGGAGACATACAAGAAACTGGCAGCCACTAAACCTGAAGATATCCTCTCTGCAAGAGTCAAACGGATTAAAAATGATGATGGCAAGGCTATCCTGATGGTGAAGGTCCGGGATTAAAAACAGGGCTTGATATTGACTCTCACAATCAGCGAATAGCACAAATGGCTTTGACTTCTTTTTACCCATCTGTTAAAATGAAACCAGTATATTTTAAGGATCAGAATGAATTCAGAAAATGGCTTGAGAAGAACCATGACAAGGAATCCGAAATCATTGTAGGGTATTATAAAGTAGGGACAGGCAAGCCTTCTATGAACTGGTCTCAATCTGTTGACCAGGCAATTTGCTATGGATGGATAGACGGAATTCGCAGATCGATTGATGAAGAAAGATATTGTATTCGTTTTACGCCTCGCAAACCTGCAAGTATCTGGAGCAAAGTCAATATCAAAAAAGTGGAGGAGCTCAAAAAGAAAGGACTCATGAAAGAACCCGGACTTCAGGTTTATGATAATCGTAAAGACTTAATATCAGGTATATCCAGTTTCGAAAAAGACGCTGCTAAACTCGATGATATTTCTGAGAGATTGTTTAAATCCAACCAGGTTGCATGGGACTTTTTTGTAAAGCAGGCGCCGTCATATCAAAAGACCAAGATATACTGGATTATGAGTGCCAGGCAGGAGGCAACCAGAATCTCCAGGCTGAATAAACTGGTTGATGCATGTGAGAAGCATATACGGTTCCTGTAGAGTGAATAAATCAATAAAATTGAGCTTCCTCTATATCCTGGCAATTCCTTGTAAACTTCATTAACAATCAAGATAGGATGGAACTGAACTATAATACTGATCAGAAATTCGGTTCATAAATACAGAATCATGGCAATTCCAACTACAAGAACAAAAGAAAAAGGTAACATCAGAATTGACAGGGATTTATGCATCGGTTGCGGCGATTACGTTGAGGTGTGCAAGGATTTCAGTATCGTTCTCAGGGACGGGAAGGCTGACCTTAGTGACAATCCCGCATTCGGATGCATCGGCTGCGGCCATTGCATGGCCATCTGCCCGACCGGGGCAATTCAGATAACCGGCAGAACAATCTGCCCGGACGACCTGTTCGAACTGCCCGCTGCCTCTGTCACTGCTGATTACAGTCAATTGCTAAGTCTCTTCAAAAGACGCAGGAGTATCAGGGAATTTGCTGACAGAGCCGTAGAGCATGAAATTATTCAGAAAATACTGGATGCAGCCGTAACCTCTCCGATGGGATTGCCGCCGTCAGATGTCAATGTTCTGGTACTGGACAGTAAGGAAAAAAACAGGCAGTTCGCTGTCGATTTCTGTAATTTCCTTGACAGGATGCGGTGGTTCGTTTCGCCTTGGTTCCTGGCGCTGATGCGCCCGTTCTGGGGAAAGGCCAATGACGAGATGTTCAGGGGATTTGTGAAACCGATGTTCGATATTTTCACTGGAATGATGAAGAAGGGGGTGAATGTGGTAACCTATGATGCCCCTCTTGCGATGTATTTTTACGGCTCGCCTTTTACAGATCCTGCAGACCCGATTGTGGCTGCAACCACAGCAATGTATGCCGGAGAATCCCTCGGACTCGGCACCTGCATGCTCGGAGCAGTGCATCCGATGATCCAGTACGGCGGGAGCGGAAGGAAGTTCAGGGAAAAGCACGGAATAAAATATGCCAGCAGGGAAGGTGTGATCGTCATTTTCGGATATCCTTCAGTGGAATATAGAAAAGGGATCAGAAGAACGTTCGCCTCAACAACTTTCATGAACTGAACTTCGGCAGATGCTGTTCGCTCTGCAGAAATGCAGGTCGGATCCGGTCCTCGAAGTGTGAGGTACATATAGACATAAAGTTTCGGCAATGAGAAAGTCGTGTGAGAAGAAAAAATACAACACTGCAATCGTGTTCTTAAAGGAGATGATAGCTCCGTGCGGCATGAACTGCGGCACATGACTGGGATACATGAGGACTGAGAATCATTGTCCCGGGTGCAGGAGCGATACTGATTCAGACTAACAACAGATACAAACAGAATTAAGATGATCAGGAAACAGATTTTCTCAATCGGATTGGTAATTATACTGCTTGCATCATGCGGCAGGGACTACACTTCAAAAGAGTACCTTAACACGGTGCTGGGGAACCTCAGGCAGATAGAAACAGCATCTTACTACGAGTTTGGTGAGGCATGGAGTCCCGGTGATACCGCAGCATCCTTTGTCTTCTGGAGATTTTACAGGGAGTACAGGAACCCGTCTGACACTACAATAGGGTCAAGCTTTGTTGTACTTGATTCTCTGACAAGGTCGAAGGCATCTTTTTGTTATGATGGTCAGATGCTGGCTACTTTTTATGACGAACATAAGGGCATCATAATTGACAGTTTCAGGCTGAGTCCGCTGCCATTCAGGCCATTAAGCGCACCTTTCTATAACTATGTGACCAGCATAATCAACTATGCCCTCACAACCGGTGACAGCATCTCCCTTGATCTGAAGGAACAGGATAAGGATGTGTTTGCGCGTCTGACTATACATGAGGATGAGCAGGTCGAGTTCTTCGGGAAAGCCTTCCACATGCCGCCTTCTCCTTATACTTATGGTGATAACACCTCGATTTATGAGCTGTGGATAGATAAGGGGACGGATCTTCCATATAAAGTCAGGCGCGAAATGTCACATGATATCTCAGTTTCGACATCTTTTGACCCTGAATTCAATAAGCTTGATATCAACGACTTCAGGGCTGTGGATTTTTATCCTCCCGACTATGAGATCAGGCAGTACGGATATAAAACTACAGATGAAAAGAAGAGTGAGCTATTAAATGGTAAAGCGCCCGAGTGGGTGCTGCAGTCAGCCGGTAATCAGACAGTCTCGCTGGCAGATTTTACGTCAAGGGTGGTTCTGATACAGTTCACAAGTGTCACTTGCGGGCCATGCAGGGCGTCGATTCCCTTCCTGAAGGAAATTAACAAGGAATACGGGAAGGATGATTTTGCACTTGTGGCAATAGAGTGTACCAGCAAAAACCTGAATGCACTCAGAAATTACATGAGCAGGAACCAGTTTGATTACATGTTTCTGCAGGCAGACAAGG
>Ga0209200_1002893_pt1 | contig 15277 bp, 12 predicted proteins | sample AD_UKC033_MetaG_FD_184406 | JGI IMG/M metagenome (GOLD analysis project Ga0209200, IMG submission 184406) | Active sludge microbial communities of municipal wastewater-treating anaerobic digesters from USA - AD_UKC033_MetaG (SPAdes) (version 2) | ecosystem: Engineered > Bioreactor > Anaerobic >...
GTCTGATGGGTTCCACCTGATGTCCATGTCTGTCGAGGAAGGCGCGATTGATGACATCGGCTTCCTCATCCTGCTCGACAACCGGGTCGAACTGACCGGGGTCTATGACGCAGGAAACGATTGGACCACTTGGACCCTGCCGTATGAACTGGCGACCAACATCCCGCTCACCGTCGTATTCAACGAAGATTGGGAAGATGCTGGCACGGTTCTGTCCCCCGTCACCCGCCCGTCTACAACGACGGTCCGCGCGGCTGGCGATTGGCATGACCACGCTGTCTTCATCGGTCTGCCTTACACCGCTGAAGCAACGTGGTCCCGGCAGTTCGTGAAGGAAGGCGGAGATGACGGCAAGCCGATTGTCGGCGGACGCCTTCAGCTTCTCGACGGTACGATTTACTATGAGAACAGCGGCGGGTTTGAGGTCGAAGTCTCGGCTACGGGCCGGGCAACCAGCACCTATCAGTTGAACCGGCGGCTCGGAACCCCCGAGTTCACGTTGGGCGACATCGTGTTTTACTCAGGCTCATTCACCTTCCCCATCCTCGCGGATTCGCGGGAAGTAACCATCAAGATGAGGAACAGTTCGTACCTGCGGTCCTGCTGGCATGCTGCGGAATACTCAGCGAACTTCGTTCTCAACAGTAGGCGCGCTTAAGCGTTGAATAACAGTAATAGGTGCAACTTGGTACTCGGAAAGATGGAAGATAATCCAGACCTGCTCATGAAAGCGGTTTCTTATCTCACTGATAGGAGTGAATAATGTACCTTGAGGATATTAACGTCCTCATTAGACCCGCAACAGTAGAAGATGCAGACCTAATCGGCCCCTTACTGCGACAGTCGGACGTTGGTGAACTTCTCGCCGCGTCCGGCTTGTCCGCAGTTGAAGCAGTACGCTTGTCCATCGAGGCTTCATCTGATGGTTTTTGTATGATTGCGGTCAATGATGACAATACCCCGATTCTCATTTGGGGAGTTGCCAAGTCCCCGTATCCAACCGTGGGTACGCCGTGGATGGTGGCTACCAATGAAATCTATCGCCCCCAATACCTGCGGGCTTTTAAGAAGCTCTGCGGGGAGTGGATAGCGAAAATGAACGAGCGGTTCCCCCTGCTCATCAATTATGTGGACCATCGCAACGTGACTTCGATTCTGTGGCTTCAAGCCCTCGGATTCGTCTTCACGAAGCTTGTCCCTAACTACGGACACGGCAAGCTCCCGTTTTGGGAGTTCATGAGGGTGAAAGAAAATGTGTGAACCCATTACTGCCGGTATGACGATGGCAAGCCTCTCAACCTTCGGAACAATGGTGAGCGGGATGCTCAGTATCATGCAGGGTGTCTCTGCCGCGTCTGACGCTCAGAAGGCGCAGAACGCACAAATCGCCAACATCTATGCCCAACAGGACGCGAATAACAAACTGTTGGAGATGCAGTATTCTCAGGCTCGTCAGGCGCAGGATGAGGCGAACACCGAAGCGATGGTTGAGGAAACCAATGCCTACCGGAAAGCTCGGCGCGATGCCGCCCGTATCCGCGTTGCCACCGGCGAAGCCGGACTTGGCGGGATACTGGCACAGCGACTTGCCGATAACCCGTTTGTTCAAGCGGGATGGGAAACCGAGAAGATTGAAACAGCCCGTGAGAACAAGATTTCCCAATCGCAGTACGAAAAGCAGGTCGAGCGCCAGAAAGCAACTGTTCCAACGACGGTCCTCGCTGACAGCGGGGCGGCTGGCAAGCTGGCTGGCGGCGTTCTGGCAGGTCTCACGAAGATTGGTGAGGCTGGATACAAGCAATACAGTCTGACGAAGACAACCAAATAACGTATCTTGAGGGATACCAATGGCACAAAAGATTGAGTACCAAAAGCTCCGCACGGCTGAAGTCGAACAGCGGAGCGTGAAGCCGGTAGCTGACCTAAAGCCGGTATCGGTAAAAGGGACGTACCATGAGACTGAAGGCGTCAGCGACAAGACGATTCTGTTGAAGACGCTCATGTCGGAAATGGTCCCTTCCCTTCAGCGCACCGGCGAGATGATTGAGAAGGACTACACCAAGCACTCACAGGCTGAGGCGGCGGCGGACTACACAAAAGGTGGTGAGTACAAGAACACTACCGGCTGGCGCGCCTACGAAGACGCCTACTTCAAGATGAAGGGTGAGGCGGACGCGCGCAAGCTTGCGGCTGAACTCAAAGCTTACACCGAAGAAAACTGGCAAGCAGACCCGGCTGAATTTGAGGCGGGAAAGAAGAAGCTCATCGCCAAATACTCCGGTGAACTCGGCGTCCCCGCTTACGCCACGACCTTCGGGAACATGGCGATTGAAGCTGAGGGCGCGGCTAACGCACAGTACAAAGACCTCATGCACCGGGACACCGTCAAACGGTTCAATGAAGACATGATGTTCAATCTGCAAGCTTGGCATCAGGAGTATCAGGCCGCAGTCCGCAACGGGGCTATCACTCAGGATGAGGCGGACGCCCGTATGCGCGAGAAGGTTGACGAGTACATCAAGACGGCAAAGAGCATCGGTCTTCGGGCTATCGACGTGACTACGACGGCTCTTGCCGCTTCGTCTGCTTACATGAACAACACCGGGGACCACAACGCAATCGGTTGGACGAAGGTTGTCGGCAAGGATGGTATTGCGGTGGTTCAGACAGCGTCCTCACCGCTGGTGGAGAAGGTTCAAATGGAAGCCCTTAATGTCCAGATTCGCAAGATGGAAATCAAGGACTACGAGCGCAAGACGCGGGCGCATGAGGCGACGCGTTCTATCACAGCGAACCTCATTAAGTTCTTTGAGACCGGCGACCCCGCAACCCTGCAAGCCGCAGAGGATGCGCTGAATCTCAACTCCGACCCGTTGAACCCCGTGTTTGACCGTGAGGAAATGTTGATGATGAAGGAGATGGTCGAGGCGTCTAAGAAGGGCGCGTGGCGTCCAACGTCTGATCCCGGCACGTTCAAGATGTTGATGCAGAAAGTCGCCAACGGTTCCATCAGTTCTTCGGACCTGCGGACCTACGGCGGTCTCATCTCCAAGACGGACATGACCACGCTGGCCTATCACATCAACCAGAACAACGAGCGTCACCGCAACGCTGGTGTCAACACCAATATGCACGACATCTATCAGACGGACGGTCAGTACAAGTCCATCTATCTCGCATCGGACGAGTTCTCCCGGCTGAAAGACCCCAACGGGCAACAGAAGTTCAACGAGTATCACGACACGATGTCGAAGTGGCGCGCAGAGCAATGGCGTAAGAATGGGAACACAACCATTCCCATTGAGGAATACAACAAGAAGGCAAACCTTGTCTTCAACCAGATTCAGACGAAGTATGACAACAACCCGTCTGCTCCCCCGACCTACATCTCTCATCCCGAAGTCCCGGCAAGTAAGTACGGGGAGAAACCCCCGCAGAAACAGCCTACCAGCGTCAAAGGTAGTGTGAAGAAGTCGGCGGCAGGTGTGATGAAAAACGCGGCGGAAGGAAACCCCGCCGTGAAGGAAGCGTATGACCGGGTGAACAACATGAACTAAATCCTTGAGAGGATAACGCATGGCAACGATGTACCAATCCGATGTCAGCGAGAACGTGTACGAGCAGGAGTGGGGTGAGCTTGCAACCCGCCCCACTCCCCGCTTCGACCCCTCGTTGATGAAGGTAAAGAAAGACGAGCTTCAGCGCGGTCTGCTTGAGGGCAGGTACACACCTGAGGCTGTGAACGAAGTTATATTCCGTGAGAAGTACGCACAGCTTGGTCTTCTGGACCTCGACAAGACGGACGTTCTCACGGGCCTCAAGACCGGCGGACTGACCGCTGAACAAGCGAACTCATGGGCAGACCACAAGGAAAACCCCGGCTGGTTCTGGACAAAGGAACTCGTGTGGCGTGGTGCTATCGGTGGAATCATGCGTGGCTTCCAGAACACGAAGGAACTGTTCGATGAAGCTATCGCCATGCTAACCCCCGATGACCCCGATGGTCTGAACGCAATGCTGGCTATGGCGGGGGATTACTCCGCTCCGATCACGCAGTCCGTGACGGACAAAGAACAGAAAGCCGCCATCACCGGGGCGACCCCGAATCTTCCGCAGACCGACAAACCCGTCACCGGCGCAGGACAACTTGTCGGCGCCGTCACGCAGTTTGGCTCGGGGTTTATCGGTGGTCAGCGCATCATGAAGGCTGTTGTCCCCGGCATGAACTACCTCAAGATGGGACTCACCACAGAAGGTAAGGGAGTGCTGGCGGCGGCGAAGGATGCAAAACTCATCAATTCTTCATGGGCAGATTTCGCCATGAAGTATCCCCGCGCGGCGTGGGCAACCGGTCATCTGGTTGAGAACTACGGCGCGGGTGCTATCACCGATTTTGCTGTGTGGGGACCGGACCAAGATCGGCTTGCCGATTGGCTCGTACAGTTCCCGTGGGCGAAGGATACCTTCCTTGAATATCTCACGTCGGACCCTGAGGACCACTTCACGCTGGCTCGGGCGAAGAACGCTATTGAGGGGGGTCTTACCGGCGTAGTGGCGGAACCCATCCTCAAGGGAATCTTCCACCTGCTCAAAGGTGCGAAGGGGTCCATCTGGACCAAGATGGGCTACGACAAGGAAGCTGTTGCAGACGTTGCCGCAGACCTTCGCGGAAAAGTCGAGGCAAAGGCTCAAGCCCTTGCGGAACCGCCGGACCTCGCCTGGGTGAACTACAAGCCCGGCATGAAGTCCACGGGCGTCAGCGAAACCAAGCTCCCCTTCGTACAGGAACCGGAACCCCTCATGAAGTCGCTGGATGAAGTCGAACTCAAGAAATTCCTCGCGGAGCTTCCTGAGGAACAGCGCGCTGGTGTCGAGATTAAACAAATCGGCAACGAGTTCGTACTTGCGGACAAGGCGTGGTTCCTTCACAACGATGCACACGACATCATCCTCTCCGACGCGAAGCAAGGCGAACTTTACGAGAAGCTGGTCAAGGGCGAGGCTGTCAATCCTCTTGAACTGATGAAGTACCCCAAACTCCGTGCGCTGGTCGAGGGTATCAGCGAGGGTAAGAACCGTATCCCGAGCGATATGGGCCTTGACGCGCTGACCCCAGCAAAGCAGAAGGAAATTGTGGACTGTCTCGTCACCATCATGTCAGGCGGGCGAAACATTGTGAAGGAAGGCGGTCAGCCTTTCCAGAATTGGGGTAAGTTTATCACGAACCCTGAGTTCTCAGCGGCGTGGGACACCGCGCTGAAGAAGGTTCTCGGTGACGCAGATAAGTACGGGGCTGTCAAGGCGCACATGACCTTTGAGGACATTGAGCGCATCGGGCGGTTCTACGATATGTCCCCTGAGCGCATCGCCAAGATGAACAAGGAAGTTTCCGGCTTCGCCGCGAAGCTCTCCAAGATGCAACAGGTTCTTGCCGACTACTCGGCCTATGTCGATGACCTCGTTGAGCGCGCCCTTAAAGCCGACGATGACGGTCTGACCGTCGAGGCGTTGGAACACATCAAGACCCTCGGGGATATGTATATCAACGCAAAGGGCGTTAAAACAGCGATGGGTCGAAACCTCGCAACGCTCAAGATGGTGAAGCAGGGCAACGCCCTCGGTGGCGCTGAATGGGCGCAGAAGTTCGCTGAGAACGAGTTTACCAAAGGCGGGGACGCCCGGCTTCTTCTGAAGAAGTACAGAGCCAATACGGACGTGAGGTCGAAACTTCAGTACGCCAAGACACTTGAGTCCAAGCACTATGTCTTGGAAGCAATCTTGGAACTGGAACAGGCTTCGCTCGTGTCTGGTGTAACCACAAATATGTTCAACGTCATGGGTCAAGGTATCGCAACCGTCTTCGAAGGCATCTCCCGCTCTATGGCGGCAACGTACATGGGACGGAAGATGGGCGAGGGTTGGACCCGCGAGTTCCTTTCGACTCAATGGCAGGGCTACCTTTATGGTATGCGCGCGGCTGTCGCCATGCCTGAGCAGTTCTGGAAGGAAGCGAAAGCTCTCAACTTACGGAAGGCTTGGCAGGGCATTGACGTAACGGACAGGTCTCAGGGTCTTGTGTGGCGCGCCGGTAAAGCCGGTGAGTCCGTTCTGGACCCGCTGACGAAGTTTGAAGGCGTGGACAACTCCGCGCTCAAATACACTCTCGGCAAGGTTGCGGGTGATGCGGGTCGGGCGACTGGGGAAGTCCTCACGGCGTCCTTCCGGCCCCTGACGATGGCTGACGAGTTCTTCCGGTCCGTAAACTACTTCTCTCACCTGTTCTGTACTCACTTCGAAGCAGGCTGGAAAGAAGGACTCAGGGGCGACAAGCTCAATGAGTACGTCAACCTCGCAGTTAAGAACCCCTCTGTGGCGAGTGTCAACGATGCTCTGAAACGGTCGCGTGACACAACCCTCAACGCAAATATGCCGAAGTTCTTGGAGAAGATTAATCAGGGCTTGCAGGGCAACGCACTCGGCTTGATTGCAAAAATCCTTACACTCCCCTTCGTTAAGGTTCCAGCGAACATCGCCCGGTATCAATGGGAAATCGGCCCCGGCGGGACGATGGCCCGAGCTTTCGCGGCGAAAGGTCTGGACTCCACCGCCATCGCCAAGATGAGCGGAAGGTTCGCTGAAGACTACGCGGCTGGTGGTCTCAGGCGGCAGGAAGCCATTGCGCGGGTTTACCTCGGCAACTTCCTAGTTGTCCTCGGGGCACTTGGCTATATGAACGGTGGTATGACCTCGGGGATGCTCCCGTGGGAACGCTCGGCGGCTCAGACTGCCGGGATTCGTGGAAATGCGGTGCAGGTTGGGGAACACCAGATTCCCATTGACCGCTATGCGCCTGTCATGTCGATGTTCGTCATGGGCGCAGACCTCGCTAGAGTCGCTATGGCGGGTGTGGAATCCGCTAAAGGTGACGTGGACTTTGACCAAGTCCTCAAGATGATGCCTCTGCTGGCAGACTCCATGCTGTCTCAGGTGGGTCTGAAAGATGTCAACGCGGTTCTGACTTCCCTCTTTGACTCGCGTGGCATCACCGCAGACAGCGTAAACGCTGGTATCGGTAGGAAGATTCAGTCTGTCGCTCCGTTCTCTGGACTCGTGAAGAACCTCTACGCGATGTTTGGGGACGGTGAGAAGAAGAAAATCTGGTCCGCGTGGGACGGGGTTGTCGGGAGCTATCTCCGCAACTCGCTTCAAACCATGCGCCATCCTATCTTCGGTGAGAAGCTGGACAATGACCCGTATCTCTACATGGGTCCGAACCAGCGTGACCCTCTGACCACCGAACTGTTCAAGCTCGGTGTGGATATGCGTCCGATGGACCGCAAGCTCACCAGAGGGAATCAGGAAATCAAACTGACGCCGAAGGACTATGACCGGGTCCACGAGATTCTTGAATCTCAGAATGTCCGTGGAGACCTTCAAGAAGCGATGACGAGGATGACTGATGTCAACGACGAGCGCATCAAGGCGGCTCGGTTGCAGGGCATCATCGGAAAGCACCGAGCGGCGGCACAGGGGAAGTTCCTCATGGAACGACCCGACCTCATTGAGCAGTTGCGGCAGGGTGGACAAGCCACCGCAGAAGCGGCCCGTGGTGGACCGACGCGGCACGACGCCAAGAAGTACACCGGCGATAAGCCGTGGCTCAACAACCTCTTAGAACAATGACAGCGGCGGGGGACCGGTAGTTAAACTGCTGGTCCCTCACCCTTTCTAAACGGAGTGACTAAATGGCTTACAGTTATGTGAGTTACACGTCCACCGGCGGTCAAAACTACAACGTCCCGTTCCCTTATCTGGACGCGGACCATGTCAAGGTACTTATCAACGGTGTCGAGACCAGCGCATTTACTTGGTCTGACGGCGCAACGATTCACCTTGACGATGCCCCGGCGGTTGGCGCAACCATCACAGTCAAACGGGAGACCCCGCGTGATGGGATGGACTACTCCTTCTCCGCACAGCCCCGGCTGAAGGGAGAAGATTTGGACGAAGCTCTGCTTCAAACCTATTACATCGGGCTGGAAGCTTTAGACAACGCTTCTCACGATGTTCTTCAAGCGTATGTCGATGGCGCAGCGGCATCACAGGCGGCGGCTGAACTTGCCGAGACCAACGCCGGACTCGCACAGGCGGCGGCTGGACAGGCCCGTGATGCCGCAGTTGTGGCGAAGGGTCTCGCTGAATATGCGGCGGACCTCGCGGCGAGTTACGCCGGGTCTGCTGGCGCGGGAACCTATATGGAAGTTCCCACGGCCCCGTCAACCGATGCAAACGAAGTTAAGATGTACGCGAAGGATGTTACCGGTGTCACCGAACTGTTCATTCGCAAGGAAAGCGATGGGGCAGAGATTCAGGTGACTTCCGGCTCCATCCTCAACGGAACCCCACCCGACGCTTCCGAAGGAACCAAAGGCATCGCAGAGCTTGCTACTCAGGCTGAGACCGACGCGGGAACCGACGATGCACGAATCGTCACCCCGAAGAAACTTGCCGACTACGCAGAGCATCGCGGGATGAAGAACCTTCTCATCAACGGTTGTATGAGAGTTTGTCAGAGGGGTTCGCAGCCGCTTGATGCACAAAAGCGTTATGGGCTTGACCGATGGAATGTCTTTTGGAACTCGGCGGCGGGCGTTACTCCCGGCACACAGGAACGCCTACCCTACGCCTCGACAACCTATTTGGAAACCACAAGCTGCATGGCGCTAGCTGGACTCACCTGTACCGGAACGAACGTCATCTATGTCAATCAACGCATAGAGTCTGCAAATGCAAAGACGTTCCTCCACGGCGTCAATCACGGTAAGTGGAGCGGTCAGTTCAAGTTCTGGCATGACTTCGGCTCATCGGTGAATGTGTATCTCGTCGTCTATAGTGCAAATGCGGCAGACAACTTTAGTGCTATAACTGTGCGATATGTCTCGTCAGCGCAGTCTGTACCGACTTCAACATTTACATCCTTGAAGTTTGAGGGCATCGACATCCCGACGACTGATATGTATAACGGACTTCAGTTCACCATCAAGATCGAAACCCCGGTCTGTTCTGGTAACACAATCTATATCGGTGACGCTCAGTTTGAAATCGGCCCGAAGTGTACGACGTTTGAGCGGCGACCTTACGGGTTGGAGCTTGCCCTGTGCCAGAGGTATTATGAAGTCTCTACGGGGCGAGTTCTGCTAAGCTCAGTCACCGCAAATGACTATATGAACTTCGTGTGGTTCAGGGTGTCAAAACGCGCCAACCCGACTTGTACAATTAAAGCCTTCTCAACCAACACGGCGGGATGCCTTAGGAACTTAACGGCCTCTGCTGACGTTGCGGTGACTATAAGTGGATCTCCCGACCACATGGAAATCACGGGTTCAATCCCGGCGGCGCAACTACTAGGTATCAATAGTTGGGTGGCGGACATTGAACTGTAAAGGGAGAAACTATGGCATATAAACTTGGAAAACTAGGCGGCGTCATCCGACTGAAGGACATGGCGTCCATCCCTGAGTGTCTGGATAACGTCGATTGGCGGGAGTACCTTGAGTGGCTTGCGAAGGGCAACACCCCGGCTCCCGCTGAGACCCCCAAAGAAATCGCAGAGCGGACTGCGCGTGAAGCGAAGGATGCACAGATGGCTCAGACCCTGCGTGACAACCTTCCGACCTACGCGCAGGTCCAGACCGCGATTGCCAACATTTCAAACCTTGCCGACGCTAAGGCATTTCTCAAGAAGCTGGCGGCGGTGGTCTACATCCACGTCAAAGGCGATAACGTGTAAAATTCCCGCTAGGGAATGAAGGAAGTTTTACACGGGTAAATGGGACAGATTGTTCCCGCTCGGGTATAAAAGAGAAAGGGGACAACAGGTCTGTTAAACTTGTTGTCCCCTATGCTCTCAAATGGTCGGGGCGAGAGGATTTGAACCTCCGACCCTCTGAACCCCATTCGTTTGACTACCGCGCAACGCCACGCTATCACTTGAGGATATGCAGAAGATTGTGGACGCAAATGAGAAATTAGTTGAGGAGTTGAGAGATAATGAACATAGTAAGTTTTAGTGGTGGAAAAGACTCTACAGCCATGCTGTTGATGATGCTGGAAAAAGGAATATCAGTTGATAGGGTTATTTGTGTTGATACTACAAAAGAATTTCCTGAAATGTACAAACATATTGAAAAAGTTCAAGCTATGATTGAGCCTTTAAAAATTGAAATTATTAAGATTGATTTTGATTATTGGTTTGGTGAGCATATAAAAACAAGAGGCAAAAGAAAAGGTGAGATAGGATACGGTTTCCCCGATTTTCGCACTAGGTGGTGTACTGCATTGAAGAGACAGTTCTTCCGTAAGACTCTTGCTTCAATGCAGTACAATCCACGAAAAAGAGGCGGGGTTAATTCTATTCCTAACGCCGTTGTTGAATTTCATGGTATTGCTTTTGATGAAAGTAAAAGAACATTAAATAATAAAGGCAGAAATATAAAATACCCACTTGTCGAATGGAAGATAACAGAGAAACAAGCCTTGGATTATTGTTATTCAAAAGGACTTGATTGGGGTGGGCTGTATGAAAAGTTCCACCGTGTTTCTTGTTGGTGTTGCCCATTGTCCAGAATTGGTGAGTTGCGTGTTTTATACAATGACTTTCCAGAACTATGGGCGGAATTAGAAGAAATGGATAAAAAATCATTCAGAAAGTTTAGAAGTGATTATTCTGTTAAAGATTTAAGTGAGAAGTTTGCTAATGAAAATCTATAATGAGCCTGTCGAATCTAATGGAATTTGAAAAGGACCAATCACAATGCCCTACGAAATCGACATCCACAAGGAACTTCAAAACCTCAACGTCAAGGTGGCAGAAACAGGCTCAGACTTGAAAGCCTTGTGCAAGAAGTTCGACACCTTCATGGACCACGGCGCGCCCCGGTGCGCTGACCAAGAGGCTCGACTGACTGACCTTGAGAAGTTCCACGATACATTTAATACCGCATCTCATCCCGTGTGTCAAGCGGGTAAGGGAAAATGGGAAGACACAAAGGCTGACATCACATCACTGAAGAACCGCCAATGGTGGATTCTCAGTGCGGTTGTTGTGCAAGCCGGTCTCATCATTCTCAAATTCATGACAGGCTAAACCATGTCAAATCCGTGGAGTAAAAAACGTATGCCCAAGAAACGCGCAACAGAAGACGCGCTTGGTGAACTGCACGAGGCGCTGGCTATGAAGCTGAAGCATCTACTTAACGCCAAGCATTACAAGGTTGTCAAGAACAAGGCGGGTGAGGAAATCGGTATTGAGGAACAGACACCCCCTGCCCTGCTCAATGTCATCCGACAGTTCCTCAAGGACAATAACATCGAAGCGGACCCGAAGAAGTACCGCGAGACCGGTGAATTCGTCCAGCCGGAAGACCTTGAAGACTATCCGTTTGACGGGGAACCTAAACACTAACACTATTAAAACAATGGCTTACGCCAGAAAGGTTACATCTGATGCGCTGTCCTATTTGCTGGCTCGGCGGCAAGTTTGCCGAACTCAAGGCGAAAGTCCTTGAGATGATTGAGAATTTCAAGGAATCCATCCGTAGTATCAAGCGTGGCTTCTGAAATTACCCGCGTGTGGGACACGGGGAGAAGATAAAGTCTTCTCTCCGTGGCTCCTGACGCGCCACAGACCCATTCCTGAAAGGCAATCAGACCCCGATTTATGACTCTTGAAGACAAACTCAAGGCCGACTTCCGTAACTTCCTCATTTATGTGTGGGGAAGACTCACTCTCCCCAAGCCGACGCAGATTCAATTGGAGATGGCTGAGTACCTTCAATGGGTATACGAGAAGTCAGGCAGCCGCAGGGCTATAATCGAAGCCTTCCGTGGCGTCGGCAAAAGCTGGATTACGTCAGCCTTCGTGTGCTGGCTTCTGCTCAAAGACCCTCAGTTGAAGATACTGGTTGTGTCCGCAAGTAAAGAGCGGTCCGATAGCTTCAGTATATTCACCAAGAGGCTCATCCATGAACTTCCAGTTCTGAAGCACCTTATCCCGAGAGATGAACAACGCACATCAAACGTCGCTTTCGACGTTGCCCCGGCTAAAGCGGCCCATGCGCCGTCTGTGAAGTCGGTGGGCATCACAGGTCAGATGACCGGCTCACGCGCGAATGTCATCATCGCTGATGACGTTGAGACTCCGAAGAACAGTCAAACACAGGTCCAGCGGGACAAGATTTCTGAACTCGTCAAAGAGTTCGAAGCCATCCTCAGCCCCGGCGGAACTATCCTATTCTTGGGAACCCCTCAGACGGAGATGTCGCTGTATAACACGCTCCGACACGAGCGCGGCTATATGTGCCGAATCTGGCCTGCCCGCTTCCCCTCTCACAACAAGCTCGTCTATTACGGTGGTGCGCTTGCCCCGTCCATCGTCAAGGTCTGTACCGAAGAACCGGAACGAATCGGGACTCCGACTGAACCGACGCGGTTCCCCGACGAGGAACTTGAGGGCCGTGAGAAGTCCTACGGAAAGTCCGGCTTCGCGCTTCAGTTCATGCTGGACACGACCCTGTCCGACACGGAGCGGTATCCCCTTAAACTGAGTGACCTGGTTGTATTGGACGTGGACCAGACGCAAGCCCCGGTTAAGGTAGTGTGGTCCTCTGGCGCGCAGTACGCCTTGAACGACATCCCGTGCGTCGGCTTCACCGGCGACAGGCTCCACGCCCCTATGATGGTCTCCGACAAGTGGGCAGACTTTCAAGGCTCGGTTATGGCTATCGACCCCTCAGGCCGTGGTCAGGACGAGACCGGTTTTGCTATCGTAAAGATGCTCTACGGGTTCCTGTACCTCGTTGAGTCCGGCGGTTTGAAGGGCGGTTACACCCCTGAGAACCTACAAATCCTTTCCATGATGGCGAAGAAGCACAACGTCAACGCTATTATCATTGAGTCCAACTTCGGTGACGGTATGTTCGCCGCCCTTCTTAAACCAGTTCTGTTTAAGGTCCACGGCTGTCAGGTGGACGAGGTCCGCCACAACATCCAGAAAGAACGCCGAATCATTGACACCCTTGAGCCTGTCATGAACCAGCACAGGCTTGTCGTTGATAAACGTCTATTCAATATGGACTTCAATTCGTCTGACGTACCGGCGTATCAACTGTTCTACCAACTGACGCGCATCACGCGAGACAAAGGTTCGTTGGGTCACGATGACCGTCTGGACGCTCTGGCAATCGCTGTGGCGTATTGGGTCGAACAGATGAGTCGAAGCACCGAACACTCCGAGAAGGACCACGAGCGAGACCTTTTGGAAAAAGAACTTGAGAAGTTTATGTCTAACTTCGGGGTCGGTAAACCGGGATTCCTCGGGCTGAGTAGACCTACAAAGACCTTTGACAGACAGTCCATGTCTGGACTGAGTAAAAAGACTTTTGTTGTAAAGACTTAGCTCCGCCCCCTACTGGAAGAAAGACCATCCAAAGGGGACTCCATTGACGCATATCTAAGTATGCGACTTTGGTGGGGAATTTATAAGTGGTGCCCATAGGAGAACAGACCACAAAGAACTGTTCTCCATCATGTGTGTGTGTGACTCTCCTTTCCCTTCCTCTACAAGACCCGAGTTCTGACTGCGTCAGCGGTGTCACTCGGGCTTCGCTTATCTGTGAGGGACTGTCGGCTCGACTGTCGGCAGTCCCTTACTGACATAGCTTTAAGGGCGACTATGTCAGTTGATAAGCGAAAGGGCGAAGCCCAACTTAAAGTTCTTACTTAAAGTCTACCTGTGGTCAGAACAATCGTTTGTACTGTAAGTATTACCACAGGTGAACTTTAAGTTCTGAGCTTAGAGTTTTATTCTAGGTAATAATAACAAGTAAAATAAACTTGAGGTTTAACTTAATGTCAAACCTAGTGTCACCCTCACGTTCAGACTTTGCGTACTTCGAAAAGTGTGTCAGGAAATGGGTCAAGAAGCTCGGTCTGACAGCTTGGGATGTTACAGTCAGCTTTGGCGATACCGACGCAGATGCGCTGGCTGAGTGTCTGTGCCACCTTCAACAGAACTCTTGCACCATCCGGCTTTCAGACGATTTTGAAACAAGCCGTAAATGGACGAAGCGGGAGATTGAGGCGACTGCTCTACATGAAGTCCTTGAGATGAAATACAGTCGTATCAGGGCTTTCGCAAGTCAGGGCATCGCTGAACAGTTGGTGGACGAGGAGGTCCACCGCTTGATACAACTTGATATTAACCACCTGTTACCCTTGAAGTGAACTGCCAGTTGAACCGTGAGTTCAACTTCATTAATAACCGCCTGTTGCCTCAGACGTGAGCGGCAGGTTCAACCGCAGGTCGAGCCGAAGGGTCGGAGTGATAACCCGCTCCCCTTCTGGCTCCCTGACGGTTGCTTTACATATCCTACCGGGGGCAACCCCAAAAAATTACTACAATTTGTCAATGGGTACTCGCGCGCGTAAGGACTCTCTTTTCCCCCTTAGGGTGTCGTCGGTCCGGTTCAAGTCCTTTCTTCATATTATGTTGCCGATTCCGTCCTTTTATATGCGGTTCCCGGTTCATGTCACAACCGGCGACACAATCCTTTATATAAGCAACCGGTTTCATTAGGTTTCAATGAGATAATGTATCTCATTTAAACCGCAACGGGCCCGGCCTGCCGTCCTTTTCAGTCCTCGACGGTCCCGGCTTGCGGTCCTCGACGGTCCGGTCCGGCGGCTTGCGGTCCGGCTTGCACGTTCCTTCCCGGCTGTTTTGTTTTCCTCTCAGGACTTCCGGCTTGACTTGCGGTCCGGCTTGCCGTCCGGCCTGCCGGTCCCGTTCCGGTCCCTTTGCCGTCTATCCTTTAGTATATCGCAAACGAGGTCCGGCGGTCCGGCTTGCGGCTTGACAGGCGGTCCGGCGGTCCGTTTGGCTTGCGGTCCGTCACGCGGTCCGGCTTGCACGTTTCTTCCCGTCCGTTTTGTTTAACGATACAGGACCGCCGTTTGACGTTGAAAGTGTGCCCAATAGAAGGACCGGCGGCTTGACATATCGTCAAACCGGCGGCTTGACATATCGTCAAACCGGCGGCTTGACTTGCGGTCCGGCTTGCGGTCCGGCCTGCCGTCCTGTGACCGTGACTCAAAAATAAAGTCTTGACAAACTGTGACGATTCATTATATTAAAATAAAGTCTTGACAAACTGTGACGATTCATTATATTAAAATAAAGTCTTGACAAACTGTGACGATTCATTATATTAAAATAAAG
>Ga0209200_1002898_pt1 | contig 15255 bp, 17 predicted proteins | sample AD_UKC033_MetaG_FD_184406 | JGI IMG/M metagenome (GOLD analysis project Ga0209200, IMG submission 184406) | Active sludge microbial communities of municipal wastewater-treating anaerobic digesters from USA - AD_UKC033_MetaG (SPAdes) (version 2) | ecosystem: Engineered > Bioreactor > Anaerobic >...
AGGCTGCACAACCAGCGGGCAGAAATAAAATCAGAACGGGTGGGGGCAAACAGGATATCGTTGACCACAAAATCAGAGTAGATAAAAACAACCACAGCCCCGATAAGCACAGCGATCACCGAACGGATAACATGCCAGCGCAGCTCTTCCAGGTGATCAATAAAGGTCATTTCGCCTTTCGCATCCTTATCCCGCTTATTAAAAAAATCAAGTAGAGCCATTTGTTTTTATAAAGTGTCGCAAAGGTAGGAGATTGGTTGATTTGGGTAATTGGTTAATTGAGTTAATCGGGTATTGGGAAAATCAGGTACTTGATCCGCATCATCCTTCCTGCTTGCGACGTTTCAGGTAGGCAATATAGCCGTTTAATATTTTAAGCAATTGTTCCTGTTTAGTTTTCATTTCCATAAATATGGATTCGGAAATATACTCCTCATCCAAAGCAGTGGATAAATGATCATATGTTTCAAGCAAAGATCCTCTTGAAATACGGCAAAACTGTATAGCTTCCTGGTAATGAAACCTGCCGTAGCCTTCTGCAATATTTGCCGTTATAGACCTTGCACTGTCTTTTATCTGTGCGGCAAGAAGGAATTTTTCTTCTTTGGGAAAAGTATTAGCTAATGCAATTACCTCTTTTCTAAATGTTTTTGCAGAGATATATACTTCAAGGGTATCGAGTGTTTGCATATTGATAAGGTTTGTATAAACACTATTCAACCAATTCCCCAATTCCCCTATTTAACTAATTAACCAATACCCCATTCCCCTTTACTTCAGTTTCTTCATTTTTACTGTTTCAATTCTTGTATCAGTCACATGCATCACATCAAATTCGTAGTCATCAATAATGATGCGTTCCTTTTGCCGGGGTATGGTTTCATGATAATTGATGATATACCCCGAAAGGGTTTCCGCTTCTTCCTGCCCGAAATCAAAACCATATTTTTCTTCCAGGTAGTCCAGCTCGAGGCGGCCGGAGAAGATGTATTCGTTTTCCGCCAGCTGCTTTTCTACAAACTCTTCGGTATCATATTCATCCTGTATCTCACCAAACAATTCTTCCAGCACATCTTCCATGGTAATGATGCCGGCCGTGCCGCCAAACTCATCCACCACCCAGGCAATGCTTTTTCTTTCTTTGGTAAATTTATTGATAAGGTCTGTGGCACTCATGCTCTCGGGTACGGCGGGAATAGGAAGCAACACATCTTCAATATGCACAGGTTTTTTAAACAGGTCCAGCTGGTGCACATACCCGATGATGTGGTCGATATTATTTTCATATACCACCAGTTTACTCAGCTTGGTATCCACAAATTTTTTCTTCAGTTGCTCCACCGATGATTTACTTTCTATACCAACGATCTCTTTCCGCGGCACCAGGCATTGCCTGATCTTTACTTTCGGCAGCTCCTGTGCATTTTCCATCAGCTGGGTATTGCGTTCCTGTCTTTCATCATCACTATGCTGCTGAAAAAGATGTTTAAGGTCACTGCGTTTCAGCGCTTCTTTATTTTTGTCGAGCCTGATGTTGAACACATATTTTAATATCCACTCAGACAGGTCGATCAGGCCGGCAGCAATAGGAAAAAACATCTGGTAAAACACATTCGTTACCTGTGCCAGCCGCTGCAACAGCCAGTTGCTCCTGGCCCTGAAGATGGCCCGTGGAATAAACTCGGCGAATAGCAATACGATAAAAGTGGCCAGTACGATCTCCACTATGATATGAACAGTATCAGACCCGATGCGGAAATACTTCCAGATGGGTTCCATCACGGTACTGATCTGCAGGCTGAGAAAAACAAGAAAAATATTGAAACCTAAAAGAGTGGTACCAAGAAAACGGGCCGGGGAATCCAGGAAGCCGGAAAGAATTTCCATGGACCTGTCTCCCTGTTTCTTTTTTATTTCCAGGCTCAGCCGGTTAGCACTCAAAAAGGCCATTTCAATACCTGCAAAAAAACCCATGATCAGCAGGGTGAGGACAAAGAACACTATCGAATTCCAGGCTATCATGCGGTAAAGATAGAAAAATAGCGGAGAGCTGCCAGTGAATGACTATGGCTTGTGCAACAGGAAATTACGTACGATTTTTTCCGCTTCTTTGCAGGCTCTCTCCAGTTTGTCGTTGATGATGATATGGTCAAAACGGTCTTTAAAAGACATTTCAAGAGAGGCTTTGCTGATCCTTGCCCGCAGCGATTCAGGTGTTTCTGTGCCCCTTGCCCGCAGGCGGCGTTCCAGTTCTTCGATAGACGGTGGTTCGATGAACAATGACAGGGAAGTGCCGGGATATTTTTCCTGCACCCGCAGGCCACCCTGCACATCCACATCCAGCAGCGGGGCTTTATGCTGCTGCCAGATTCGCTGCACTTCACTTTTCAGGGTGCCGTAGTATTTGCCTTCGTACACCATTTCCCATTCTACAAAAGCATCCTGTTCTATCCGTTGTTCAAATTCTTTTGCTGTGATGAAATAATAATCAACGCCGTTCTTTTCATTATTGCGGGGCTGGCGGGTGGCGGCTGAAACAGAAAAAGCCAGTTTGTCCGGCAGCGCTTTTAATAAATGACGCACTACCGATGTTTTGCCCGCACCCGAAGGAGCGGCAATGATGATGATCTTGTTATTTGCTGCTGCCATGAAAAGAAAGTGGGCAAAAGTAAAGATTAATCAGAAGCAAACCGGTTTGCAGCGGCAAAGAACCACAGCTTGTACAGCCTGATTATTGTTCAGCATGCCTAAAAAACCATTTTTGCCTGTTTTTTTACATCGTTCATGTTAGCACCAGCGCATTTTGTCTGAGTCATTGCACATGCTGATGGTCAGGTATTCCTCGGCTTATTTTTTAATGTCCTTGAGTTTAATTTTTGTGTACACCTATTTCAGGATGAGACATTATATTAAGTTTAACGTGTTGTGCTATTAACAAATGTTGAAAAATAAAGTTACAATGATATGAATAAAAAGATGTTGTGCGATTGTCTTAGTTAGTGACTAAACTCTCTAAAACAAATGCACAACATCAAAACAAATTTCGGTAGATTTTACCGTATATGCAAAGAGTTCTTTGAAGAAGAAGCTGACAGCAAAGGGAATCTTCAATTTTACCCTAAAGTGCCTGCCATGGCTGACCTTGAGGTAATTTCATTGGCATGTATGATGGAAGCGCTGGGAATTGACTCAGAAAATCTTTTGTGGAGTAAATTAAAAAAAGATTACCCTGGATTGTTTTCACATCTTATTTGCCGAACCCGTTTTAACCGAAGACGAAGGAGGCTTCAACCCTATATTGTAAAGGTTCAGGATAAGGTATCATCCCGGTTGGAAAATCAAAGTCAATCTATGGTGATTGATTCTATACCTGTCCCCGTTGTTAAGATGGCAAGAGAAAAGACGTATAAGGCGTTTAGGAAAAGTTATGATACCGCACCTGCCAAAGGCTATAGTGCAGTGAATAAAGGATGGTTCATCGGGTATAAACTTCATGTTGTAATTTTTGACAACGGGGTTGTTCAGCAAAGTGGAGTTACTAAGGGCAATGTTCACGATATTAATTATCTTAAAGGAATCTCCAAATTACCGGCCAGAAAGCAATTGCTGGGAGACAGGGCATACCGATCAAACCCTTTACAGATGGATCTTTTTGACAAGTTCAAGGTGAAATTGAGGGTGCCTTTTAGAGTAAACCAACATGACTATAAAAAGCACCCTAAAAAATATAAGTCTAAAAGACAAATGGTTGAAACATTCTTTGCCCAAATGTGTGATCAGCTGAATCTTAAAAGAAACTATGCAAAATCGTATGATGGTCTGTTAACCAGATTGACATCGAAACTGTCTTCAATGTCAATTCTACATTGGATTAATCATTTGAATGGAAAAAAATTAGCTCAAATCAAACATGCTTTGAGTTTTTAATAGCACAACACGTTAAGTTTAATATTTTATAATACTTTTTTTTGCAGATTGGCTTCTCACTTCTTTTTGATTTTTGATATGGTCTTGCCAACTGATTTTGACGGCTTGTCCATATCTTTTACAGCAAAAGCAACCGCTTCTTTAACCAGGGCTTTCACTTTGGGGTTTCTGTAATCTTTCGGCTGCTTTATGTCCAGGTGTCTTATCAGGTTTCCGGTTCCTGTCAGAAGTTTATCAGGGTCTTTCAAAAGTGTTCCTTTGTTAAATCCCAGGTTCAAATGATTTGTATAGATCGGCAACATACAAAATGCATCAGAGAGTTTATCCGATACAGAAAAGACCGCTGTCAGGGCATGAGTATGATACAATAGCTCGTTACTGTCAGGGTATAATTCTAAGATGTATTCTCTTAGATCTTTAAACAGGTCAATAACGTTTTGCTCTTTAAAATCCAACAGGAATTGAAAGTCAGGATGAATGGGTCTTGAAGTTTTCATCTTGCCGTATTGTCGTATTGCATTCCGCAGACCAGGTTTCCTTCAGTGTCTAAAAACTTGGCAATGAAACCAACGTATGGAATAGCTGTCTTTGGCATTACAACTTGTCCGCCATTGTTTTTTACTTTTTCAATAGTTTCGTCAATGTTCTCAACACCTATTGTACATTCCATACCAATGACTTTGTCCGGCACCGGTGAATACTTTCTTGATTGCATAGCTCCGATCAATTCGCCGTTTTCTGATTTGTCTGATCTGATTTGTAAAAAATCGCCTGGTCCGTAAGAATTAAATCCCCAATCAAAAACTCCATCGTAAAATTTTTTAGCCCGTTCAATGTCGTCAATATGGATGGCGAAATGAGTGAGTTTGTTACTCATACTTTTTATTTTAGTTGTTAGTTACTTACCTATTAAAACTCCGGTTATTTTTGTTTAAATACTGCTTCAAAAGTGCCATTGGGCTGTACGGATGTAAAACTTTTAGGTATGTCATCTTTCATTTGAAATGTGATTCTATATCCTTGCTGGCCTTTTACAGTAAATATATTTTCAGAAAGGGGAAGAAGTTCACTGTCTGCCTGGCCCGGAACGATAGCTAAAAGTTTATCATCACGGATTTCCAGCTTCATGTCGAGGTTAAAGGCAACCAATGTATATACACCTGAATATCTCTTTAAATAATCAACGGAAGGGTGAAATGTAGTTGACCGGGTAACAGCGTTTAGTTTTTCAGAAGTTGAGGCATCATTATTTATCTGCAAAGCCTTTTTATAATTTGTGATAGCATTGATCGTATCTTTTTGTGCTAAATAATAATTCCCATACGAATCATACACCGTACTGCTGTTGGGATACCATTCAATGTTCAGTTCAAATAATGCTTTTGCTTTATTGTGATGCCTTTTCCCTAATGCATCGTATGCTAAATAGTTGATGAAAGTTTCGGGTGCTGAATTTTTATACCCCATCTTCTCTGAAACACCTGCATAGTGTGTTTTCAATTTTGAAGCAAGGAGGCCTGTCGAGTCGGCAAAATCCCTTTCAGACAAGTCTAAGTGATAAAAGTCAAAAATAAACCGCAATCCATCGTACTCACATAGCAGCGGAACCGTGTTGTGCCTTTCTGCCTCATAATACTTATGAGCATGGAGCAGCCCATTGGTATTCGATTTCAACAAATCATTTAGTTTGAAAATGGAACGAATATGCTGCGTGGCTGCAGAATTGTCTTTTTTCAGCTGTGACAGGGTCATTCCCCCGGGCAGCGTATTAGCTGTTCCGATAAACAGCCTTTTGCCATTCATATTTTGTTTGGGTAATTGGGCAATGCTGTTGTTCAGAAACTTTTCGTTATTGTACCACATACTCGGGTCAATAGCGATATAGCCATTAAATAACTGGGGTGATTTCGTGAGAATATCTATCGCCGTGAGTCCGCCTAATGAATGTCCTGCCAGTAATTTATACGGGGCCGTATTATAATTCTTGTCTATATACGGTATTAATTCAGATGAAAGAAAGTCTGTAAATGGATTTGGTTTCTTCCAATCATCAGAAGGAACTAAATCTCTTAACCGGTTTGTGTTTTCAATAGCAACCACGATCATTTCCGGTAGTACACCATTTCCGTTGGCCTGGCTAAGTTGCTGAATGATGCCAACTGTCGAATAAAAATGAGCATCCCCGTCTAACAGGTACAATACAGGATATCGTTTACCGGGACCTGCCATTTGAGAAGTAATGCCTGGTGAATAAACCCAGATCTTTCTTTTTTCATTTAATACTTTGGAATAAAGGGTTTCTTTTTTACCAATGGTAATAGTTTCATCATTTTGTGCAACTGCACAAAAGGCGAACAGAGATAAAACTGAGAATAGAACTATTTTTTTCATGACCAGGTTAGCTTTTGTTTTCTTCAACGTATTCAAGTATATCAGCAGGCTGGCAATTAAGGACCTTGCAAATTGCTTCCAGTGTACTGAACCGGATAGCTTTTGCTTTTCCTGTTTTCAGGATAGAAAGGTTAGACAGCGTTAAACCCACTTTTTCGGAAAGCTCATTTAACGACATCTTTCGCTTTGCCATCATCACATCCAGGTTTACAATGATTGGCATAGCTTATACAGTTAAATCGTTTTCGTTTTGGATTTCCACACCTTTTTTGAAAATGGTGGCAATAATATAGATCACCGCCCCCATTAAAATAAATGCCTGGCTGTCTGCCCAAAATTGGTTTAACCCGTTGGTTGCAAAACCGTGATGCATTAAGTTTTTAGTTAGCTGCCTGGCAATGTAACTTAACAGCCCGATTGAAAGGGTGAAATAGCTAATTTGAGAAATTTGTTTTGCAACAAAAACACTAAACGGTTTTGACAAATCCATTTTGTGCATAAGCCTGATAACGATGTAAAACAGGAAGGCTTTTAAAATTGAAATGATCAGAATAAAGCTATAGATGCCGAAGAAAGCTAATCGGCTATCTTTATACATTTCAGTTAAATCCAGTTTTTGATAAAGATTTGGGAGAAGTTCAGGCTTAAACAGGCTGAAAAAGAAATTTACAATCAAACCTCCTGCTTCAATGGACAAGCCGACAAAAATGAGCCAGGCGACAGCATATAAGCCCCAAAATATGAAGTTGTTTGTTTTTGACATCATTGAAAAAATTTAAAATGGTGGAGCAAAAATAATAAATATTTATCGATAAACAATAAATATGTACTGAAAAATAGAAAATATTTTATCAGCCCTAAAAATCAGGGAGATAGCACGCCAGGACAAAATCCGGAAGGTATGTTTAGCGGTATTTAATGAGGAGAGTGTACGGGTGAGCTTATAAAAAACCTGGCAAAAGCCAGGTTTTTACACCGTTCATGTTGACGGCCGTACTTCTTTGCCGATCTGTATTTGCTTATTTTGACTTATGGGCTTCCATGTCAATTTCAATTAATTGACCTTTAACTGCAAGTCCTTTTACTTCGAGCCAGGTCCCTGTTGGAAATTGCTTTTTGTAAATTGAATTGCGGAAGCCGGATACTTTTATAAATTCATCCATATTGGTGGTGTAAATATTCTCTGCCACCACATCGTCATATGTGTAGCCATAATGGGTTAAGATTTTTTCCAGGTCACTGTAACAATTTTTCATTTGTTGTTCCATATTCCCCGGTGCAACAATTACTCCGTTGTCGTCCATACTTACGGCACCGGATATTTTTAAGTCGTCGCCGATTTTCACCGCATGTGAATAGCCGTACTCTTTTTCAAGTTTTGGACGCAGGTTAAAATATACGGCCGTGTCAACTGCTGTTGCTTTTACTTCCTTATCTACAGTCGTTTTGGAAGTATCAGCATTGTTACAACTGCTTAGCATTGATAAGCCAATTAAAAGCCCTGAAGCTAACAGAGAAATCTTTGTCATTGTTATTGTTGTTTTGGTGATTTGATATTTAAGATCTTTTAGTATGCCGCACAACAGAAGGGCTTGCTGCTGTGTTGGTATTTTTTTAATGTCTAGCCCGGAACCGCTGCCTGGCTTTTGCTAAAGTTAAATATTAAGAACTAATCCCGGTAGCTATTGGAGGGCTTTATTTATCGAGCCGCAGTACAACAGAATTACCGATGTTGATTACTCCAATTTGCAACTCCACTATAGGATACCAATGTTAGCGGCTGTATTGTTGCTCCAGTAGCTTCAAAATTTCTTCCTTGCTTTTACTTAGTAATTCAATATGATAAATTGATGAGTCTATTGGAGTAGTACAGTTTTCCTTTAAAAAATCATGAATAACCTTGTCTTGATTAATCATTATCATAGAAACAGCCCAAAGCCTCCAGTCATAAAACCAATAAGGACTTTTTTTATCCATCGTGTTTAAAGTTGCCTTATATAATGTTGTAGCCTTTTGGAAAGATATTTTTGCTTGAATTGTGTCTTGATATAATTGTTGTAAAATACCTGCTTGAAAATGTAAGTCCGCAGAATCTGGCTTAAATTTAAGCAAATGTCCTATTGTATTTAAAGCTGATTTTGAGTTACCCAATGATGCCTCAAAGAAATATTTGTTTTTATAGTACTCGAAATTAGTACTGTCTTTATGAATAGCCTGGTCAAGTAGGGCAATTGCTTCTTTGAATTTTGAAGTGTCCTTGTATTGTTTGGTGATTGAAATTGCGCTATCATTTAAAGTCCTAGCAGAAATATTTGACTTATTAAAATTGTCACATGCATATAGTCCGACAAGGGGTACTATATATAATATTAAACGCTTCATGACTGAGGATTTATTGCCGCTAACGTTCAGGCATTTGTGCTGTTGGGGGCTTTATTTATTTGTTGCCCCCGGCGGCGGTTACCGGACGAAGAACTAAAGTCGAAATTTTATTCTGAAGCTCTATAGTAAAAGTCAAGCTGGAACAAAAAGCTGAGCAGTGAGCCGAACGATGAAAGACGCTATTCGTCAGCCCCAATAACATAAATGCGTTTGTTGTGCACAGTATTTCTAGTCTTGTTGTTTAGGATTCTTCTGTTCTGTTGGGGTGTCTAAATTATTATCAAATACAACTTCTGATTCTTCTACTATTAAAACATTATTCTTCATTTGTTCAATTAAAGTATCTCTTTTTGAAGAGGTCTCGTAGAATGGGTTTTCAATTACAGTTGTATCAAATTTAGAAGTCGTAATAGTATACCCAGTTTGTGAAATGGTAAGTCCCATGGCGTAAAAATAATTATTTTGGTGAATTTTCCCTATACCAACCCTCAAAAGTTCTATTGTCTTGAATTACAGTCTGAATTTGTGTTCCTTGTTGAATTTTTTGCCTGTTTAATGTGCCTTCGCTTACAAATACATCTGTTCCGTAATCAATACTTTCGATTAATGCTCTTCTTAATTGGTACTTGAGTTGATCTGATGTACCTAAAATCACATTTGGGTCGAATGGAGTTCTTAATTCTAATTCTTTTTCAATGTCATCATAAGTCGCTTTGATTAGCTTATATAAATCCATATCAGGCTTTTCGACTGCAAGCCCTAAGTTTTTGGCTTCTTTTCTATGAATTGTGTAATCATGAGAGCCACTTTCAGAGCATAAAAATTTTATAATACTTTTTTTGTCCTCGTCACTAATGTCTTGATAAGACATTAACTTTTCAGCAAGCATTTGAATTTGCGATTTGGACTTGTAAACTTGTCCTAATGTTAACGGATGAATATGCGTAGTTAAGTCTGTAAGAATTTTAGATAAAGCAGTTTGATCAGTTATTCCCAATTCTTTCCTTGCCATTTGAAAATATGCGTCTACAAATTCTACACTTACTGGAACTTTTGCATTAGGATTATTAACTCCTGGTATACTTGGATTTAAAGGTCCATTTACACTTGGATCAATCGGTCCTAAAGTTGCTTGTTTGGTCATTAATAATCTGTTGGCCCCTAAGCAAATTAGGGTTCCTGCACTATGGCAATTAAATGGAATAATAACTTCAAATTCCTTACAGAAATTTCTAATTAGATTAACAAGTGTCCAAGCAGCTAATGTATTGCCGCCACGGGTATACAAAAAGAGACTTATCTTTTCAACATCGCCTATTTTGTCTAAATGCTCTGTAAATGGACTCAATATGTCTGATGCAATTTGAGTTCCTAGGTTTGGTCTGTCACTTGTAACATACACAAGTAATTTGGAATTTCTTGCTTCCTCAAGCTTCTTGTAGTTTTCTAGTCTTTCTTTAAACATAAGGTATATTTAATATTATACACATCGTATGTATTTACGAAATTATACGAATCTACAAAAATCAAAAGCATTGAATTACAGCTATGCTATTGCCGCAGTTTCGTATTGTCGCTTTTCGAGAATACCCGAGTACATATGTTTTAAACCGGATATTTCTACCTGTTTCTTAGCGGAAGTTATGTAGTACCGGCGGGGTGGGCAATACCATTTTTGGGGTAGTGGATGGTTCAAACAATTACTATCTTTTCCATCCGCTTTAGTCTTTCTTCGTCAATGCTGGCGCCAAGCCCAGGGGCATTGGGCACTTTCACCACTCCATTTTTTTCATATACAATGCCGCCGATTACCGGGTCTTCCTTCAGCATCAATGCGGTGTCAAAATCAAAATGTACAATAGAGGGGCTGCACAGCGCAAAATGGGCAAAGGCAGTCATCGCCAGCCTTGATTCTATCATAGCGCCTACCTGTAAATGTATACTGGCCTGCTCTGCCATCCTTACTATCTTCAGTGCTTTAAAAATGCCACCCGATTTTCCCAGCTTGATATTAAAATAATCGCAGGCATCCAGTTCGATCAGTCTTGCCGCATCATGGTCATCCCCGCAGCATTCATCCGCCATAATGGGGATAGGGCTTTCTCTTTTTACTTTTGGCAACTGCATAAAGTTCCAGCGGGCAATAGGTTCTTCACAATGCTGTATATCCAGCGGGGCCAGTGCTTTTAAGGTGTCAATGGCTTCCTGCAATTCCCAGCCCTGGTTGGCATCAATACGCAAGGGTATTTCATTTCCCACTGCTGCACGGATGGCTTTCATTCTCTCCACATCGGTCTTCCCGTTTTTTCCCAGCTTTACTTTTATAGCAGGATAACCCTGTGCTTTTATTTTCACCGCATCAGCTGCCATCTTCGCCGGCTCATCTATGCTTACGGTGTAATCAGTAATAATGGTTTTTTTATTATCACCACCAATGAACCGGTACAAAGGCATACCGGCATGTTGTGATGCAATATCATACAAGGCCATATCAAAGGCACTCTTGATACTTGTATTGGCATAAATGATTGTATCCATCAGGTGGATACACTCTTCTACCTGTAACGGATCTTTTCCTTTTAAGGCAGCAGCCAGGTACTGGCCCACAATAAAACAGGTGTCCTGGCTCTCGCCGTTGATGGGCATATAGGGGCTGCATTCACCAAAGCCAATGATTCCTTCCCGGGTCACTATTCTCACCAGCACATTTTCTGCATTGTCGTCCCGGCCAAGTGAAGTGATGAAGGGCTCGGTCAGCGGAATAGAAAGCTTATACAGTTCAATTTGCTTAATTGTAAGGCTCATACATGTTATTTATCAGGGCAATAAAGGTAAAGGCTTCTTTGTATGCTGACATACCAAAAGTCACAAAAAACCGTTTTCAGGTATATGAAATCCATGAAAACCCTTTTGGCAATCTGCCTTACTGCCCTTGTATTTACTTCCTGTAAAAAAGAAATAACCGAACTGCCGCCTGCCACCCAAACAGGCGCCAATACTTTTGGCGCTAAAGTAAATGGGGCATTATGGGCGCCGCAGGGATTTGGCTCCCTGCCTGCCAATGATATACTGGAAGCCAGGATGGCGGGCACTGACCTGACGATCAATGCAAGAAATTTTTCTTCCTCACCAAACGAGACAGAATTTTTGTTATTGGTAAAAAATATCACCGGCACAGGTACTTATTTATTGAATACGGATGTCAATCATCCCTCCGGTGAGTCGAGTTATGGATACTATGTAAAAAGAAGGCTGACGCCTTTGAATGAATGGATCACTTCTGCTTCTTATACAGGTTCGGTAACCATCACCCGTATAGATACTGTGGCAAGAATTGCATCCGGTACTTTTCAGTTCTCTGCTCTGAATATGTATAATTCACCAGAGCCTATCACTGTTACCGAAGGAAGATTTGATGTAACGATTCAGTAATTATCAGAAAAGAATACGAAGGCCGGCATTGAGAGAACCGGTGAAGGGTGCATTTTTATTTATAAAAATGTATTCGCTGGGATAATCACTGGCCGGAATAAAGGCCTTTGCTTCAGTATAGAAATAAAAATCGCCACCCAGCGGCAGTTCCCATCCAAGACCAAGATCAAAAGTCAGTCTTTTAAAATTTGCTTCCCCGCTTCTTACCGGTACGTTGTAATCAACGGTGTCTATCAAGACGGAATGAGTATTGGTGACCTTACCCAATAACAAACCAAAACCGGCCAGTCCATACAGGTTCCAGTCTTTCTCTGCATCAGCAGCTCCTTTCAGGTATTTTTTATACCCGATGGAAAATTGTTTGATCCGCATGTTCGCCCTATTGGTATAATTAACTGACTGGGGTAAAGTAGCAGGAAGCTTGGCAGTGGCCATTACCTTGTTGCTGAATTTACCATTGGAGTGATAAGCGAACATAACATAGATCCCTTCTTTGGGATTGAGATGAAAATTGGCAATAACAGTATGACCGATGGCCCAGTATTGCTGTTCCTTTTTAAAATTCCGCTGTATACCCAGGTCAGTAGCAAGACCAAAAAATGGTTGTTGGGCAAATGCAGCAACAGTGGCAAACACTGCAAAGAATGAAATGATCAGGTTTCTTATCAACGAAATGATTTGTCTGCAATGTTAAGCAAATAATTGTTTGGTATAAAGCAGAAAGCCACCTGTACTGCAGGTGGCTTTCTTATATAAAATACAACAGGCTTATTTCATCAGCTTCAGTTCTTTGATGATATTAGTACCGCCACCCAGCTTATCAATACACCATAATACATAGCGTATATCAACACAGATAGTACGGTTGAGGTCTTTATCAAAAGCCAGTTTATGACTTAATGCTTCGTAGTTGCCGTCAAACGCCAGGCCGATCAGTTCACCCTTACCATTGATCACAGGTGAACCGGAATTACCACCGGTTATATCATTGGTGGTGATGAAGCCGATCACCAGTTCCTTACGGGTGGGGTCCATATACTGGCCAAAATCTTTTTTCTTCAGCATTTCAATCTGGTTAGCAGGCAGGTCAAATTCATAATCGCCGGCTTTGTATTTTTCCAGCAATCCTTTTGATGTGGTTACATAATCATAAAACACCGCATCTCTCGGGCGGTATGATTTTACATTGCCATAGCTCACCCTCATAGTGAAAGTAGCATCGGGATACATCATTTTTGCTTTTACCGGGTCCATTTCCATAATGCCTTTCAGGTATAGTCTTCCGTATTCAGCATTTTTTGCATTGAATTGCTGGAATAGGGGACTATACTTTGTCGTATAGTTAGTGAAGAAGGCGCTGGCATAAGCAAAGGCCGGATCTTCCTGCAGTTTGTTTGCATCAGGGTTTGTTACAAATGCATTCCAGCGGGCATCATCAAAGATCATGGTCTTGCTGAAAATATCTGCCGCATACTTTTTATAGGTTGCTTCATCATCCAGCGGACCATAAGTATTTTTCAATGTACCATAGAAACCAACGGGGTGTTGTTCCTTGTCCACATCTTCATAAAACATCCTGGTTACGGCTGCCACAATATTCTGGTCTGATACTTTATTTTCTTCTTTCAGGAAATTTGCCCGTTGCTGGTTAGCAGCTTCCACTGCTTTCTTTACATCAGTGGCAGTAGCCCCGGTTTTTACCATGGCAGCTTCTACCTGTAATAAGGAACCAGCAAAAGCGATCAGCGGTGAACCGGCAATTCCTTCATTGATATACTGGCGTTGTTTGGCATAAGGTCTCCATGCATCATATGCTTTGCCCCAATCGGCAAAAAGGTTTTCATATTCAGGTTTACCTTTAGCCCAGGTATTGAATTTTGCTTCAGCTGTTTTCTTTTGGCCGAGCACATCATATTTCAGCAGTTGTTTTGTTTCGCCGTCAAAGAACTTCCAGTAGTTGGCGATGCTGGCATAAGAAGAAGCCAGCTGTAATTTTACTGCCGGATCTTTTTTCATTTCTTCGAACATGTATTTCAGTCTTGCATCACGCAGTTTCACCAGCGTAGGATTATTGATGTCGGTAGCGAGTTTGATACCATAAGAACTTTCATACCGGTTGGTACCGCCGGGATAACCCCAGATCATAGAGAAATCACCATCTTTTAATGGTCTCAGTGAAACAGGCAGGTACCATTTGGGTTTCATAGGAATATTGCTCTCTTTATATTTGGCTGGTTTGCCATCTGCGGTTGAATACACACGGAACACAGAGAAGTCGCCGGTGTGGCGGGGCCATTCCCAGTTGTCAGTATCACCACCAAACTTACCTACACTTTCGGGAGGAGTGCCTACGAGGCGAACATCGGTGTAGCGCTGGTAAACAAAAGCAAGGAACTGGTTGCCTTTAAACAAAGCACTTACTCTTGTCTCTATATTTTGTGCAGCGTCACTCATTCTTTTGTTGATAGCCGCCAATACAGCACTTTGTTTCTGCACTCTTTCAGTGCCGCTTAGTCCTTTCAATGAATCCAGTACTTCTTTTGTTACATCATCAATACGTAAAAGGAACTGTACAGAGAGGCTGGTTGGTATTTCTTCGCTTTTACTCCTGGCATAGAATCCGTCACGGAGATAATTCTTTTCCATCGTACTGGCAGAGGCGATAGCATTGTACCCGCAGTGGTGGTTGGTAAAGATCAACCCTTCTGCACTTACTATTTCGCCGGTGCAGCCACCACCGAAAATGATGATCGCATCTTTGAGCGATGGTTTGTTGATATGGTATAATTGTTCTTTGGTGAGTTTTAATCCTTTTTTCACCATGTCATTATACACCTGCTGACCCAGTAATAAGGGTAGCCACATGCCTTCATCAGCGATGGATTTTGCTACTAATGAAAACAGTAAAACAATCGTTACGAGAAACTTCTTCATACTTGAAAATTTAGGGGGCAAACCTACATAAAAACGGCTACCGAAAAGCTGAGTTTCATTCAAATCGAGTAATTTGAATGCCGAACAACTGCTTATGAATTTCAAAATACGTATTGCTGGCCTCCTGTTTTTGATCTTAGCCATTCAGTCCTGTAGTAAAAAAGATGGAGGAAGCCCGACCCCAACGCC
>Ga0209200_1002900_pt1 | contig 15239 bp, 4 predicted proteins | sample AD_UKC033_MetaG_FD_184406 | JGI IMG/M metagenome (GOLD analysis project Ga0209200, IMG submission 184406) | Active sludge microbial communities of municipal wastewater-treating anaerobic digesters from USA - AD_UKC033_MetaG (SPAdes) (version 2) | ecosystem: Engineered > Bioreactor > Anaerobic >...
GTTCCGAAAACCCGCCAGTTTCCGGTTCGACTCATGGATTTTTGCCGATATGTATTTTCCCGTCACGGCGATCTGCCAGATGAGCCGGCGGAGTTCCATCTCGATCCCGGCCATCCACATGTGCCGACGGAGATCGACAAGATATCGGGTCGGATCGGAAATGTTCGTCATCGCATGCCTCCCCTGAACGATCTTCTGAACTTTAAAAAAAGCGGTTAAAAATTCACGAAAAAAGACTGGCTTGAAGGGTCCCCTGAAGGAAGCCGTGTTCTATCCCGCCTCCTTCCTCAAAATATCAGCTCGGGGCCTTTGCCGCAAGCGGTTTGTGTCCCGGACGTCAGTCAGGGACATCTCAGAAAGCATTCATGACCCTTTTTGTCGTTTCTCCACAGCGCCTAGGGACCGGTGGTCAGCGTGAAGGAGGCTTCGTAAAACTCGGCACCGGGAGACCCGGCCGAAGCGCCGCTCCCTGTCACGGCGATCCCCCGGCTTTTCACCCCGAGGGAGCTCGGGCTTCCCCGGTAAATCCCCAGGCCCGCCCCTGCCGGTTCGAGGCTCACGTCGCCCAGGGGAACTTCGCTGGCATAGACGACGATCCGGTCCTCACCGAAGGGGGGGACCACTTCCAGCTGAAAGGCATCGCCCTCCCCGGGAATCCGGTAGATCTCGCCGGCCCGGAAAAACGCGTCTTTTCGATAGCCGTTGGGAAGAAGCTGAACGATATTTCCCGAGGCGTCCATATCGACGACCCGGGCATAAAAATCCCGGTTCCCCTGGAGAAAGATCTCGATCCGGTCCCCCTTGCTGTAGTGCTTCTTCGAAGACCAGACCCTGACCTGGAGGGGAAGCCCCGGGTCCATGGCCGTCCCCGCCCCGGAGCGGCTGTCCTTCGGCTTCAGGCTGTATTCCACCTCCGCCCGGACCCACACGTGGTAGCGGCTGTTCTCCTCGATTCCCAGGTCCTTCTGCTCCAGGACCGTGACGGCCCCCTCGGCATCCGTCCAGATCAGGTCGTACTGAACCTCGAAATCCTTCACCCGGGTCTTCGACGTCACGTAGGTCCGGGCCATCTCCAGGGCCTGCCGCTTCGCCGTGGCCAGGGCCGCCGCCCGGACCTGGGAAAGGGTCATGTCCTCGGAGAGATAGGCATACCCGTCCACCTCGTGGATGGAAGATCGCTTCTCCTCGTCGGGAACCGCGGCAACACCCCGGTCCTCCTGCCCGGAAGAGACGGCGGGAGCCGAAAGCGTTCCGGCGGGAAGTATGAAAAGAAATAAAAGCCCATAGATCAGGGCACGACATGATGTGACGGGTGGTTTCATGAAAGGCTCCTTGACGATGGACACGGCATTCCAGCCCGATTTTGAAACCCATCATACAGAAAAGACCGCCCCGGCGTCAATGCATCCCCGGCGCTTCAGGAACTTCCGTGCGAGGGCGGCTGTCTATGGAAAGTGACACCGGTTCGTTACCGTCTCTCCCCTTCCGGTATCACATGATTCGGGGAGCCACCACGGGATAGCTTGTGACGCTCGGGATATTGGAATATGCGCCAGGCATGACCGTGCGAGTTATGGCCGCTGTTCCCACCGGTTCGTCCGGAAATTAATGCCGCCCGTGTCTGCGGCCGTCGAATCTGTTCGGAGGGGAGAACTAATGAAATTGTACAGGATCAGAACACAAAAGAAGAAATAGCGGAAAAACACTCTTTTTACGAAGGCCATGCCTATCAGCAGGAGTGCGAAGGGAAGAATGGGAAGCATGTATTCATTTGAAAAAAGGCCAGGATTTTAAAATTCTGACCTTTTCTGATCTTGATCTGTATACCATAGATTCTTATTCAGTCATGTTTCTCCTTCTAATTAACATAAAAGCCGCTCCAGCTATAAGCAGTGCAAAGAAAAGCATACCCCATTCTGAAAGAGTTGGTATGGCCTGAACGTTGGTGTTTCCGTTTTCGATTGTAATCTGTTGGAGAGTGATGTCCTCGAAAATCGGAACCCCTGGGCCGCTCTCGTCACCCCCTCCTGTTGTTGCCTGCTTGATCTCAATGATATCTGCAGTTTCCCAGCTATTTTTATTATTATACCAGCAACTGATGCAGTTCGCACTGGAGCAGGAAAAGAAGATTTTGTAAAGGCCCTGTGGCAAGGTAAGACTAAACTCCCCGTTTGGTCCCGAGAGGATCACCCCGACAAGTTCCAGATCGCTCTCTTGGAGAATTTGTCTTTCCAAAGTATTTGAAGTAGTGATGGTCACCGGAACATCCGCGCTTCTTCCTATGGTAGCCAAATGTAAAGATCTAACTGGAACCAGTGCATTCTGAGGCAAACCCCCACTCCCTCCTGCGCTGTAGAACTGGATTTCGATGCCAGACAAAGGCATCCCATTTTCATCGATCAAGGTTCCCGTCACCGAACTGCCTTTTCCTAACTCGGCGTCGATACCCGTTTTCTTTTCTCCTTCCAGGAGAGGCACGAAATCGGCATCTCCCTGGAAGGCATGGTCATGATACCACTCCGCCACATACCCGGTAGCACCCGTGTCAAAGTGAATCCGGAAACTTCCAGACGGCAGGCAGTTGATCGAATAGATTCCATCCGGCAGAGAGGTCGCCCGCCCCCTTTCAATGCCGACGGCATCATAGGCCCTGACGCTGATGTTTCCCAGCCCTGCCCCTAGGTCCGTCACGATATGTCCGGACAAACTCGCGCACTGTTCTAAAACGGCATCGATTCCATCTACCCGGTTCGGCGCCGTCACCGAGATGACCTGAGCGGTGGCTGTCGTCGGCTGGTTATCATACCATTCCGGCACTTCAGGATAGAAAATAGACATCCAGTCTTCCGGATTGCCGAAACGAATTTTGTAACTACCGGTGAGAAGGCCAGAGATTTGGTAAGAACCATCCCATTCCGTTTTACTTGCCTTAATCAAATGGCCTGTAAGATCGAAAGCACTGACATCCCGGTTCTGCAAGCATTTTCCCGACGCGCCACGGACATGGCCCGCAACGGTCCCCCCGGGGGTAAGCTGCGCATCGATGCCTCGTGTTATGCCGGGAGCGGTGACAGTAACCAGTTGCGCCTCGACCTTCGTCAATTTATTGTCATAACACTCCGGGATGAATTGAAAAGCTACTCCTTCATGCTCTCCACTGGCGAAAAAACCGACCTTGTATTGTCCAGAAGGCAGTCCCCGGACATCATAGGTTCCCGCCTCTTCAAAAACGCTGCTCGTGCAATGATTGTCATCTGGTGTAGCGATTACAACATATCCCCGAGATAGAGCATATGCGGGATCCACGCTGGCCACCCTGCCGGTGATTCCACCTCCCCTTTCCAGTTGGGCATTGACAATGGTCTCATTAGGGGCTTGCAGCGCCACGGACGTGGCATTGTCAATTTCATGCTGCCAGCCTGGGCTGTTGTTGTGCCACTCGTTGATGTAACCTAAATCGGAGGCATCGAAATAGATCTTTACGATGCCGGATGAAAGGTCACGAGCAGTATAGGAACCATTTTGGATGATTCTTTCTGTGATTAGATCACCACTGGTCGCATTGTAAATATAGACGTTACCGGCCTGAACCGGATCACCTGTCTGCGCGTCGGTTACAGTCCCGGAAATTTTCGCCGCTTCCGAGATCTGGAGGTCGATTGTTCTCTTCTCCCCGGCCGAAAGGGTGATGGTGTCGGCCGTCGACCAGTCTGACTTGTTCTCATACCATTCTCTTAGATATACTCCATTCACTTCGTAAATGGACAAAGTGTAGTCGCCCGGACTCAGACCTTTGAATTCGTAAAAGCCTTCATCATTCAATGTATTACAAAGACAAACATCATCACCCGTCCGACAGAGACAGATCGTAACAATAATTGGCCCCCCCGGGGAGCCAACGATGAGGTTACCATCCTGATCCCGCACGGTTCCACTGATGGAGGCTCCCTCGCTGAGCACAGCATCGGCTGTCACCGTTTCCGTTCCTGTTATATTAATGACATCCGCCAAATCCTGAGAGGCCTTGTCATCGTACCATTCCTGAAGATAACCTTTATTATAATCCAAAAACAAGAGCTTATAATTCCCCGGGGCCAGGCCGCCCAATGCGTAAGTCCCATCGCTCTTTGTTCTGTCAGATCGGGATCCAACTATCACCCCATCACCTTCAATCCGTGAAAGCTCAAGATTGATTTCATCCAAAGGCAAACCCTGAAGGCTCTCCGTCACGGTTCCGGCTATCGTGCCTCCTTTTTCGAGGACCGCGTTCACGGTCAGCGCCTCCGTTCCCGTCACGGTGATGACATCGGCCGACTCCTCGGAGAGTTTGTCATTGTACCATTCGTCCACGTAGCCCTGGTGGCTTCCGTAAAAATGGATTTTATATTCACCTGGAGTGGACGAAAAACTGTATCGGCCATTGCTGTCCGTTAAAGTTGAGCTCAATTGAGGGTATGTTTCAGCATTAACATCGTACAAATATACGCCGATCTGGCTCAGGGGAGCATCCGTGCCGCTTTCAGTGACTGTTCCTATGATCGGATTTCCAAGCATCCCTAATTCCACAAAAGTTGGGCAGTAATCGAAAAGCGGGGTTACCTCTTCGAATATGCCTATTTGAACCCTAATAAGAGCATTTCCACCCATCGCCTCGGCATCGACGCAAAGGGAGGGCAAGTCAAGCCACCACCTGTTTTTCCTCTCATCGCCATCCTCCTGGCTTATTGTGTATCCCTTCCCTAATTTTGTTTGAATCATCGTAACTCTATTAGTGCCAGTTATAGGACAAGAAACCGAATTTTCCGTGAGGGGTGTCCCTGCAACATCATCAACCGTGAAGTACTCGAGATCACTTGCAGATATACATATATCAGCGACGCTATCTGCGAATGCATCAATGCTACTGGCATAACATTCAAATCTAACAGGGTCATCCCCCAACCAGTAGACACCAGGCGTCAGAATAGTCATTCGAAAGCCTATTTTATTACCGACTGTGAAAATTGGTGCAGACGTACAATCGCATATATCTAAGAGAACCTTACAGTTACAAGGACTGTAATGATTCAGATAGCCATAACCGCTTTCAAAATCAAAATAGCCACATGGGCTGATGTCTATCACCCTCTGAGGACATGGAAAATTGGCCGTTTCATCATCAACGATGGTAACGGTTGCCGATGTCGGATTGCCTAGACTGACGCCGTTGACGTAGTTTAGTGTCACCGTGAAGGTCTTATTATTTTCCACAATACTGTTGTCGAGTATTGTCACTGTGAACGTCTTGTCTGTGTCGTCACCATCCGACCAGCTCATGGTCCCGCTCATGGCTGAATAGTCCGAACCCGAACTCGCCGTGTCATCACCCGTCGTGTAATTCACGCTGACCGCCCCGCTGCTGCCTCCTGTGCGTGTTGCTGTAATTGTTATTATCCCATCGTCTTCGCTTACCGCGTAGTTCTCGCTGCTTAACTGCACCGAACCCACATATGAAGCAGCTTGTAGGATATTCAAATCTAATAACTGCCCCGAGTTTGTCTCCACACGAATGATTCCAGTGCGCATCGTACTGGTGTTTGCTGAAAAGGCGCATGTAATTGTCCCCGTATTTGTCCCGCTGGAACCGGATGTAATGCTCAGCCAACTGCTTCCTAGAATCACGGATGCCGTCCAATCCATTGTACCAGTTCCGCTGTTCCAAACATCAAAGCTCGAGTTTCCGGAGCCCGCGGAAACATTTCTATTTGACGGATTTACGGCAAGGACCGGATCGGCATAAAATGCATATTCCCCAGTTATCTCAGTGACATGACCTTCCAATATCTCCACCATAGTATCAAGAGGCTTTATCCAGCCGGGGATATCTACATATTGTACCTGGTAATTTCCAACAGGTATGTCTGTTATAATATCACCGCCTTCCAGCCAAAATGTTTCTCCCACAACCCTCCAAAGGGCACCACTTGAAATGGCCGAAGGAGGCGTTATGTTGACCGCCAATGCCCCCATCATCTGGGCGTTATCGATAACAATATTAAACTGTTTGTTCGCTGATCTGCCTGTATTGGTTTGAACTGTCACTGTTGCCGTGTATGTTCCAACGTCTTCAATATTCCTGGGAGACAGCACTATGAACGAATTATTGATTGAAGCAAAATCACCTAAGCCGGAAATATCAAGTTCATATGTTTCATCAACTTCCAGATTTCTCACGGTAACGGCAATTTCCCTGTAATCGTCTAATATGAGTTTGATATCTTCAAGGGAAACAATTTCCAGGTCATGCTGAGCAAAACTATCAGGCAGGTCATCATCATATTCCTCTAAATAGGTTTTTTGCAGAAAATCACATAGCGATAGACTCCTTTTCGCAAACACATCTGTATCAGCCAATACATCTGTAATCTGATCTTTTATATCTTGTAAAGATGACGACCATACCCACTCTCCAACTTGAGTAAAAATGTCGTTTGCAGCCGCATAAACGGGGCCTACAAGACCTAACCCGAAATTTGCGTTGGCACTTTTCGCAGCTAAGCCGATATTTACGGCATGTGCTAACCAATCTTCTGGAGCGACTGACCAATTGTTGGCCATCTCACTGCTCATAAACCATAAAGCATAACTATGCATTAACCGCAACTGATGTAAATTATTAAATTTAACGAGATCGACATTGTCAAAGCCTGCCGAATTAAGCGTCAATCCCTGATTATAGTATAATAAAACATTATATATAGTCATGAATGCAGACAGCTTATGCCTGACATCTGCCATTTCCCGCCATTCCTCTGCTACAATCAGGGCTGAACTTACAATGGCGGAGGCTTTGTTAACGCTATTCTGAGAGATCATTCCAGTTCCCTCATGGCATTTAATGAAGGTACCGATCTTCCAAGCGATCCTATTATACAACCCAAACCCCAAACCAGACTTATTCAGTTCATCAATAACGAAACCGAGTGTGTCCGCATTGAATGTGCTATCAAGCCAACTGTCAAAGATTGATTCCAGCATAGAAAATTCGTCTACCGTCTGTTGTCTGATCTCTGTGAGAGCTTCCAGAAGCATTGGATCTATATTTGGAATGTATCCATTATTACAAACATGTTGACATGCTTCTGACAAAATATCTATTCGCTGTTCGGCTATTTCTGACTCAGACAGGTATGCCCTGAACATGACATCTGCCGCAATTTTATCAACATAATTCATTCCAAAATCAAGTCTATTCATCCATTTGAAAGCTTTGTCAAATCTTCCAGCTACAGCATTCCGCCTCGTTGGAGGAAGATCATCAAGAATCTTATTCAGGACATCTCCACTTATCTCCAAACCTTTATAAATTACTTTCAGACAATCCAATACAGTGGCTTTATCCCGATCCCATTCAATATTATCACCGGTTACGGCAACGGCTGCGTCCATGGCATCGTTAAGGATTTTTAAAATGGTAGAATCTATTTTTTCAACATAAAAATCATTTTGTCCGTCGTTGAAAGATAAATAACCGGAATCCGCCACAAGTCCTTCCATCTGAAGTATGGCTTTTATTGCCTCAGAATAGACCTCTTTTCTCAATGATTCGTTATACTTCCATGTTTGTTTCCAGAGGCTAATACCCCATGTATAAGGAACGTAATAAGTTGATTCCGCATTAACGACTTTTTCTCCAAAATCAGAATAACCTAAATAGGGCATACGATTGAACAAAGGCAAGAAAACTTTATACATAGCAGTTGAAATATAAATATCTTTTGGTATGATGTCTTCGGGGTCATCAGGGTCGTTAGTAAGGTAGTAACTATCAATTATGTTTTCAGGATTCTCCCCTGTAAATGGTTCCAAAAATCGTTTATCTCTAAGTTTCACATAAAGACCATAGTCTTCACCATCCGGCATCACTAATCTTGTCCATTTTCTAAATTCTGGCCAGACCTCAAACAAGCCGCCTTCGAGGCTTCCGATCCAGTTGGCGCGGTCAGACCAATCAGTGTAGTTGTCACGGTCGCGAAGCCCTGCCGAGACGATGTCGTAGGTGCCCGTCGGCGCGCCAACCGGTATCTGATAGGAGTAGTTGTATGTATACTGATTTCTGCCGGGTACGGTGATGTCCACAGTGCCGTTGCCCAGCTCATGGTTCATTACTTGAGTGCCGGACGGATCGTTAATGTCCAGCGTCAGCCAGTAATTATGTGAAACGCTGTCAGGGTTAGACACCGTGACTGACACGGTCGCAAAGCCTCCAGGCGTATAGCTGGGTGTCTCGGTTGAAATTGAGACAATCGCTCCACCGATCGCGCCAACCTCAAACGATCCGCCTGCAAGGCCTCCGATCCAGTTGGCTTCTTCATCCCATTTCGTGTAGTGGTCACGGTCGCGTAGCCCCGCTGAGACGATGTCATAGGTGCCCATCGGTGCGCCAACCGGTATCTGATAGGAGTAGTTGTATGTATACTGATTTCTGCCGGGTACGGTGATGTCCACAGTGCCGTTGCCCAGCTCATGGTTCATTACTTGAGTGCCGGACGGATCGTTAATGTCCAGCGTCAGCCAGTAATTATGTGAAACGCTGTCAGGGTTAGACACCGTGACTGACACCGTGGCGGTACCTCCACGACCATAGCTGGCTGTCTCGGGCGAAATTGAGACAATCGTACCAGGATTTAATCCGCGGTTAACATTAAATGGACCAATGTATGTTTTGTTATTATTTTCTTTATCTTCATTAACTTCATCATTATAGTCAGCTACAAATATGATATATTTCGTTCCTATATCACTAGATTGAAAAGTATAGTCACAGCTTGAAATCTGATTGCTCCCTCCGGCAATGCTGTATACTCTGTTCGTGCCGATCCGATTACTCAAATCAGAAGCGCTGTTCCCTAAATAAAAGCCGGTTGTGCAGGCATCCGATGCGCCAGTCCCGTAATTATAGATGGCGCATCTCATTTCAATCTTTTCATCGACATTGAATTCTGAAGGGCTTGAATAACCACCAACAGTTGCATTTCCTACTGCAAGATCTGGTAATGGAGTGGGAAGATTTGCAATATTGATGGTCACTCTGTCGATGTTAGTGTTAATACCGGCATAGGTATAGGTGTCTGCTGCATCGGCAACATCGTTAAAAAGATAACTTCCGGACGTCGATTCAACAATATTACCTCTGCCGCTGCTGTTGCCGGAGGTAAAGAAATACTCCACCAATGACGGTGCTCCGGATTGCTTATATATTCGTATATTAACCTGGGAACCAGTATCCCTTTGAATAGTCGCAGATGCGCCAGCATTTACTGTTTTTGTCTTACTTATTCCATTTTCTATCCAGATCACATCGACGTGATCCACATACTCAGCGAATGCTGAAGCAACGTAAAAAAAAGAGATGAATGTCATAATGGCAATCAGAAAAACACATCTAAGTGTGAAAGAATGTATCATTGGAATGAAATCTTGAAACTTGATGCCAGATTGTCTGATTATTTTCTTTGCCATCTCTTTACCTTTCTCTCATCTCAATGATTTCATTACCTGCCCTTTGGGAGAGTTAAACTCCCCATTTGTGTATTTCACGTGAATCACAATGTGTTAGATGAACACACGAGTTACTGCCTTGAGAATTATGAAATCATCATTATTCTCAGTTCCTTCTCGAGTGTTGAATGGTTAACTTATATTAAATGAGGGGTGAAGGCGTACAACTGGCCCCCTGTTCCACCTTCTGGCTTGAATTTCTAAACGAAAAAAAATTTTTGTCAAGATAAAATTACGAAAATGAATATTGCGGATACTAATTGTTGACTTCCGGTATCATGTTGGCATGAAGAGAAATAGATGTTAGCAAGAGATCACTCGTTTTCCATTTAGTTGTAAATACCATGTTGGTCCTATGCGATGTTTCGAATAGGTTGAAGCAAGCTTATTCAGCAAAGGAGGACACCGACACGGTATTTACAGGTAAAAAGCCCTCCCCTGTTTCATCGATCCCGGGCCAGCCGGAAGCCCGTTCCGTTGTTGTTCATGTCGGGGACAAGGCAGTAGCGGTTCGCCGAGCGGACGCTTGCCGGCATGGATTCCCAGGAGCCGCCCCGGAGGACGCGGGACATTCCCGAGGAAGGACCCCGGGGGTCGATCTGGGCGAAGGTCGGATAGGGGGCGCACCAGTCCTGGCTCCACTCCCAGGCATTTCCGAGCATGTCGTAAAGTCCGTAGGCATTGGGGCTGTAAGAGCCCACCGGGGCGGTGAAGGCATGCCCGTCGTCACACTCGACCACGGTCCACCCTGTGAAAACGCGCCGCGCCGACTGGTCGGCCATGTTGGCATGTCGGCAGGAAGCGAAAATGTCCTCCCCCCAGTAGCGGCTCGTCACCGTGCCGGCCCGGCACGCGTATTCCCACTCCGCCTCCGTGGGAAGACGGTATTTCGACGTTCCTTCCCGACCGTTGAGCCAGCGGATAAAGGCCTGGGCGTCATTCCACGAAATACAGGTCACGGGGTGAAGGTCCGTCTGGGTGAATCCGGGGTTATCCCAGTAGAAACCGGGCCTCCGGTTCCACTGGCCCCCGTCGATGAACCACGTCCCCCCGTTTCTTTCCGCCTCGGTCCGGTATCCCGTTTCTGCGGCAAAGGCCCGCCACTGCCCGACGGTCACCTCCGTGGACTGAACGTAAAACGACGTGGAAATCCTTACCTCGTGAGGCGATTCATGTTCCGTCCTCCCCCACTCGTAAAGGGGGCTTCCCATGGAATACGTACCCGGGGAGAGAAGAACGAAGGTCATGCCGAGAGGGTTGGTGTAGGACCCTCCAGCGGCGGTCCCTCCCGGCTGAAAGAAGGATTCCCCTTTCCCTGTCGTTTCCAGGGTGATGTCCACGTACCGGTCTTCGCCTGCCGCCAGGTCGACCCATTCCGTCCGGGTTTCATATCCCGGCGCCGAGACTTCGAGGTGGTAAGGTCCCCCATCGAGGTCCATGCCCCTCTCGTACGGTGGCTTGATATTGAGAATGCGGACACGGGCGTCGCCCGGTTTTGCATCCACGAACAAGCGGGATTTCCGGGGTTCTTCAGGGGACAGGAAGACGGAACGGGCCAGGCTTCTGCCTGTTTCAAGAACCACCGTCTTCTCGTAGGGCTTGAACCCCTCTTTTTCCACCCGCAGCCGGTACCTGCCCGGCTCGATTTCCCTGGTTTTCAGAGGTGTCCTGCCGATCTCCCCCCCGTCGAGGAGGACCCGGGCCCCGGACAGGTTGGCCTCCACGGAAAGAGAGGCCTTTTCCTGGCCATCCGTCCCCGCCGGTCCCGGCACATCCGCCGCGCCGCCCGGCAGGGTGAAGATGAAATCGCCCTTGTCGAGGCGGGGGTCCCGGATCTTGCCGTACTGGGGATGCTGGCTTCCCCTGGAATAGTTGATCACCGCGCTGTCGAGATACATGCCCAGCTCAGAAGCCGTGACATACCCGTCCCCGTTGAAATCGGCCTCCCCCTGGATACCGTCGACAAAACACCGCCGGAAGACGCTTTCGTCGGGAACCTGCTCATCCTCGTTTCCCGCCGTGATGAACTGGCGGACGTCCCGGGCGCTCTTCTCGGAAATGTCCGTCGGGGCGCTTCTCACGGAGCTGAACACGGTGCCGGAAAAACAGGAGTCGAAGACCATGAGGACATGCTTCGACTGGATCCTCAGGGCGTAGGTCTCAAGCTGGTTCATGCTCACGGCGCTGTTCACGAAACCGACGTGGTCCCGCGAGGGAAGGGGGGCGTCCCTCGGGACGATGTAGCCGAGCTTCTCGCCGTTTGCCAGGGTTTCCGTCTCCCCGTGACCGGAAAAGTAAATCAGGATGGCCCGGTCCTTCTCCCGGGCGGGTCCGTAAACGAGGCGGTCCAAAGCGGCCTTGAGCTCTCCCGAAGCGGGATTCAGGAGGGTCGTCACGACCATCCCCATGCTCTTCAGGGAGCGGCTCACTTCTTCGGCATCCCGGACGGCTCCGGGAAGGTCGGGCCAGAAATCGTAGTCCCCGACACCGATGACCAGCGCGTGATAGTCCTTGTAAAGCCTGATTTCCCCGCCGTCGGGGCTTTTCACGGTGATCGCCCCCTCCAAAAGACCGGGAAGAAGAACAAAGATAAAGACAGGCAGGATAATGAGAATGGTAAGATTTTTTTTCACGTTAGAACCCTCTGAATCCGACTTTCAGGAGGCGGCATAACGGCAGAGCCCATTGCTCGGGCAACCCGTGGGACAGGTCATGGGATATCTCTATGGACAATAAAACAAAGAACCACCCATATCAAGTGAAGAGGAGTATATAGATGTCTTCATTCACTCCTTCGATTCATTCTTTGCCACCACCCGGTCCAGCAATTCCCGGATCATAAGGGCCCGCTTCGGCCCGATCCCGGCCGTGGCGGCCAAGTCCTCCGTCCGGGCCTGACGGATCCCATCGAGGCTTCCAAACCGGGAAAGAAGCGCTCTTTTCCGGGCGGGGCCGATGCCCGGAAGCGATTCGAGGGGGGATTCGAAAGCCGTCCGGTCTCGCATTTTCCGGTGACCTGCCAGGGCGAACCGGTGGGCCTCGTCCCGGACCCGCTGGAGAAGATGCAGAAGGACCGGAACCCGGGTGAGGTACAGGGGGTTCTTTCTTCCCGGCAGATAGACCCGGTCCGACTCCCGGGAGACCTTCCCGGATACCCCGGTGTCCTCGTCGCCCCGCTCGTCGTCCCCGGGCCTTTTTTTTGCCAGGCCGATAACGTCGACACCGGTGATCTTCATATCCTTCAGGACGGACAGGGCCACGGCGAGCTGTCCCTTGCCCCCGTCCATGACGATCATGTCCGGGGCGCTCCCGGCAGGGTCCGAGAACCGGCGCCGGAGCACCTCGGCCATCATGGCGAAATCGTCCGACCCCGAAACGTCCCGGATCCGGTACCGCCTGTATCCCCCGCGATCGGGGCGTCCGTCCAGAAAGGTCACCCGGGACCCGGTGGCATGGTCTCCCCCAACATTGGAAATGTCGTAGCATTCGATTCGGCGGGGCACATTCTTCAGATGGAGTTTCTCCTGGAGAAGGGACAGGACCGTCTCGTCGGACAGGTCGGATTTCAGGTCGGCCCGGTAAAAATTTTCCGCGTTCCGTCCGGCCATTTTCAGGAGGCCCGCCCCTTCCCCGCGCCGGGGCAGCCGGATGCTCACGGTCCCGCCCTTTCTTTCCCCGAGCCACTCCTCCATGGCCCGGCGGTCCTCGATGTCCACGGGAATGAGGATTTCCCTGGGAAGGGAGATTTCCCGGTCGTAGTACTGTTTCATCACGGCGGAAAGGACTTCCCCGGAATCGGCCCGGCTTTTGAGAGGGGTGAAGGGCATCTGGCCCTGGATGCGGCCCCCGCGGGCGAACAGGACGGACACCTGGACCCGGTCGCCGGCGCGGTAAAGCCCGAAAACATCCCGGTCCTTCCCGGTGAAGGAAAAGACTTTCTGCTTCTCCAGGGTCGCCTCGAGGGCGGCGATGCGGTCCCGGAGGCGGGCGGCGTCTTCAAAGCGCATTTCCCGTGACAGGCGGGCCATCCGCGCCCGGAGGGCGGAAAGAAGCCCCCGGCCCCTCCCCTCGAGAAAGGAAACGGCTTCCCGGACCACGTCCCCGTAGTCCTCCTTTCCCACCAGGCCCAGACACGGCCCGAGACAGCGTTTCAACTCGAACTCGATGCACGGGCGGATCCGGGTCTTCAGCTCCAGGTCCCCGCAGGTCCGGAGAGGGAAAACGGGCTGAAGGACCCGCAGGGCTTCACGGACGGCGGCGCTGGAAGCATAGGGCCCGAAATACCGGGCCCGGTCCTTTTTCACCTTTCGGACAAGCTGGAACCGGGGGAAATCCTCCCCGGGGTCGATGCGGATGGTAAAGTAATTCTTGTCGTCCCGGAGGTTGACGTTGTAGCGGGGCCGATGCTCCTTGATGAGGGTGTTCTCCAGGATGAGAGCCTCCTTCTCCGTTTCCGTTACGATGAACGCCACCTGGTCCACCCGCCGGAGGAGATAGGGAATCATGGCCCTCCCGTCGGTCTTCCCGGCGTAGGAACGGATGCGGGCCCTCAGGTTCACCGCCTTCCCCACGTACAGGACACGGCCCTCGGCATCCTTCATGAGGTAGACCCCCGTCGCCGGCGGGGCCTTTTCCCGGGCCTCCTCTAAGGGGTTCCGTCGGCATTCCACAACTGCCACTCCATTTCGAATTTCGAAAGTTCCCGGATACGGTCTCGCAGGACGGCGGCCCGCTCGAATTCGAGGTTTTTCGCCGCCCCTTTCATTTCCTTCGTCAACTCGGCGATAACCCCCCGGATCTCCCGGACGGACCGGAAGGACTCCCGGTCCTCCGCCACCGCCGCCGGGACGGTGACATAGTCGGACTCGTAGATCGAGGACAGGATGTTGTCCAGGGACTTTCGGATCGTCGTCGGGGTGATGCCGTGACGGTCGTTGTAGGTCTCCTGGATCTCCCGGCGGCGCCTGGTTTCCTCTACGCAGGCCTGGATGGACCGGGTCAGGGTGTCTGCGTAGAGGATCACCTGGCCGTTCACATTCCGTGCCGCCCGCCCGATGGTCTGGATGAGAGACCGCTCGGACCGGAGAAAACCCTCCCTGTCGGCATCCAGGATGGCCACCAGGGACACCTCGGGGATGTCGAGGCCTTCCCGGAGGAGGTTCACCCCCACGAGGACGTCGAATTCCCCCCGGCGCAGGGCGCTCAGGATGCTCACCCGCTCGAGGGTTTCGATGTCCGAGTGGAGGTAACGCACCCGGATCCCCAGGTCGAGATAATACTCGGTGAGATTTTCCGCCATCCTTTTCGTCAGGGTCGTCACGAGGACCCGTTCGTCCCGATCCACCCGTTTCCGGATTTCCCCCACCAGATCGTCCACCTGGTGGCGGGCCGGCTTGATCCGGATTTCCGGGTCCATGAGTCCCGTAGGACGGATGATCTGCTCCACCACCCGGGGCCCGGACCGCTCCAGCTCGTAAGTTGCCGGCGTGGCGGACACGTAGATTCGTTGAAAGGGGTAAGCCTCGAACTCGTCGAACCGCAGGGGCCGGTTGTCCAGGGCGGAAGGCAGGCGGAAGCCGTATTCGACCAGGGTTTCCTTCCGGGACCGGTCCCCCCGGAACATCCCCGTGAGCTGGGGAAGGGTCACGTGGCTCTCGTCTATGAAAAGAAGGGTTTCCGGGGACAGGTAATCCATGAGC
>Ga0209200_1002907_pt1 | contig 15213 bp, 26 predicted proteins | sample AD_UKC033_MetaG_FD_184406 | JGI IMG/M metagenome (GOLD analysis project Ga0209200, IMG submission 184406) | Active sludge microbial communities of municipal wastewater-treating anaerobic digesters from USA - AD_UKC033_MetaG (SPAdes) (version 2) | ecosystem: Engineered > Bioreactor > Anaerobic >...
AGAGGAGCCGGGAAATTAAAGTCCTGAGCCTTGATGTCAGCTAGGGTTAGACCAGACTCTCCTACCATCTTCTTGTGCCAATCTTTTACTACTAGGAACTCTTCGATATCCTCATGCTGCCAGTTCAGCGAAGCGTAGATTGCAGAGCGTCGACTACCGCCTTGCATTATACCCCTACCTACTTCGTTAACCATCTGCATAAGGCTAATAGGCCCGCTAGACAAGCCTCCAGTCCTACTAAGAATGCGCCCAGAAGGACGCAACCGGCTATAATCTATCCCAATACCGCCACCAGTAAGAAGGCAACTAGAAGCTCGCCACAATAGATTAGACCACTCTTCGCGTGTGTCTTCCTCCGCTCGTAGTAGGAAACAGTTATTAAAGTACCTATTATGACGCCCAGCGTAGTACAGATATCTACCTCCGGGTAGAAATTTCATTTCCTTAATGTATTTCTTAAGCTGGTCACGCTCACTCTTACTTAGGATAGGATGAGAAAATCCGTACCCAACGCCGCAAACATGGTCAACCAGACGTTCAGCTAGGTTATCCCAAGAATCTGAGGAACCTTGAGCATACTTTTGATGAAACACGTTCTTAGCTAGGTCGTTACGAAAAAGGTCTTTAATCATGGTTCTTAGTAATCCTTTTAGCTAGTTCTGGATTGGTTCGTAGTAGGTCTATAATAAGGGCTGAAAGAGCGTGAATCTGACGTTCTTCTAGACCAAGACTGCAAGCATAATCAAGAGAATGTAAACATTCATGAAGTATTGTATCAGTTAATTGTTCTTCAGATTGGTCCCGATAGGAAATAACTAAAGAACCATGATTACACATGCCGGCACTGGTTAGGGTGCTTTCATACACCAATTTATATTTTTTACTAAGTATATTAATTGAGTCCATAATTATTCCTTAGAATAATATTCTGGGCGGCGAATCTTAACTAACTCTCCAAGTTTATTGCTATAATCCCTAGTTTCTAGCACGGCGTTCTTCCATTTCCCCAGCTGTTCCTTGGTGAAACTATCTAAAGGGCCATCACTTACAAGACTACCCGGAGGAAATCCTGATAAAGCTCCTCCAGCAGCTGCTACACTAGACCGTGTAACAGACTTCTTGTATTCCTGCTTCTTTAATTGCTCTCTCGCATATTCGACAAGGCTTAGCAAGCCCTCTAGTTCCGTTTCGGTTAATGCGTCCAATATAGATTCTTTTAGGGCTAGCATCCCTCCCGAGTCTAGAGATTGCATGTATCTCAGCATGCCTGAAGATACGGCCTCCTTCAGAGCATTTGGTAGCGTACTTAGCTTGGAGAGGGTGCGTTTTAGTGTAGCTATTTGTTCCTCGGGAGAGGACGTTACCTCGGGAATCACAAATAATAGCAGCCATTCTGTACTTGTAGTCATCTTCATCTAGTCCTTCTGCTATAGCGCAACACTGGTCAAGAAAGTTCGTTTGTTGAGCAGTGTGTAGACACTGGTCTAGGTAGTTATCCGACATAGAATAGACCTAAGTTTACTAAGTAAATTTTTCTTATCCCAATCTTTCAGAGATTCATAGCAAGACTTACAAAAAATCAAGGGTTGCAATTCTATCTCTTTGACACAAGTTGTCGTCTGTGTGGACGTAACCTTCTAAACGAATTGAATTAACTTCCTCATACTCTAAACCACCTTTGTTGCAGTAATCACAGGTGTAGTTCTTGGTGTTAACTGCCATTAGTAATCATCCCTTTCATAATTACTTCTCTAGTAACTTTATAGATGATTACTTCTTCTCCATCCTCCGCATACTGGTAGGCGTAGCGCAAAATCTCACTAAAGGCTTCGTGGTCAGGACCACTTGTTGAAGCTTCCATACAATCATCAACCCACAATTCGTATTCAACTATCATCGTTCGTCTCCACTACCCTGAATAACACTACGCCGTTTTCGGTCAGAAAGCTTCTCAATGTTCTGAGTAAGGATACGGCTAGGCTTTACATCAAGAGCCTTGCATAGCAGGACTAGATACCAGAACACATCTCCTAGCTCCTTGGCTGTAAGGTCTCGGTCAAACTTACCATCCCGAATCAGCTTCTTAACCTTTTCAGCTACCTCACCAGCTTCCCCACACAACCCTAGAGTTAGGTAAGCTAGCTCCCCTCGGGAGCCAGTGCTGTGCTCAGGATAAACAGCAAACTCATCAGCTAGCTCAGCGTACTCGTCTATATCATAAATTACTGGGGTGATCATCATATTCATCTAGTTGCTCCTTTAGTTCTCGTTTAATCTTGGTACGCTTGTAAGCTTTCTTACTAGTATAAGATTTATGCCCATATTTACCTGAGTGCATCAACTCTTTTTCTAGCATTTGTTGCTCCACTGACTTAATCTTTTTAATCGTCATTGTCTTCTAGTTGCTCTAGGTTCTCAAGGATGTACCAATCTAGCAAATCAACCAATTGCTCCGTATCCAGATTCAATAACGATATTATATCCTCCGGGTCGTATTTGTCAATCAATCGTTGACGAATTAGGTCAGGTAACATGGATAGAAAACTTCTTAGCCGTGTCAGTAAAATTTTCTTTGTAACTTATCTCAAATACCACAGAATCTGAAGCTGTATCGTAATAGTCTGTGCAAGAAACCACTACAACATCTTCACCCGACTCTTTTAGTATTTTTTCAGTAAAGTGATTTGATAGTAGTTCTACTATGTAACTCTCATCAAATCTGTATAGTAGTCTATTTAGTTTACTTACGGCCATACTCTCTCTCCAGACTTCCCATAGCTATTGTCTTAATGTCAAACCTACCGTAATCGTAGTTAGCCAACTCCACTAACCCTTTCCAGTAATTAGTTACTCTGCCGTGTACGTAGTCTTCCTCCTGCTCGAAGAAACACCCCACGTTGAGTATTTGTTGTAGGTGTTTCTGGCCGTGCTTGTGTACGCAACTAGTATGGAGTTCGTGTGTATGGCCGAAGATAGTAGTATTGACCGTCACAGCCTCAACTTTGGAGCATATGTCTTTTCCTCCAACTTCCCTAGCTTTGCCAAAAGGAATATGAGTATAATGTAAGCCATTACTAACCCAATACTCACGGTAATTGACCCACTTATAACCCCGCTCATCAAGCCATAGTAGGCGAGGAATGGTGAGAAGCCCATCAGCCCACTCAGGATGGTAGTCAAGATATCTAGGCAGACGTTCTTCATGGTTTCCCTCAATAAATATTACTCCAGTATTTTTTGGAATCTTGAGCTTATCGAGCGCAGCGTTGCCCGCATCTATCTCCTTAAAGAACCGTCTGTCTTCCATAAGTAGTCGCTTGTCTCTATCCCAAGCTGATAGGGAATTAAGTGTAAGGAAATCTCCAATGAACACGAGATAATCAGGAGAAGACTCTTGTAGATAGCCGTTGAGCCAATCGAACCTACGTAGGTTCTGGTTGTTGGTTACGTGGGCATCCCCTACTACTAGGTGCTTACTTCGTTTCTTTTTAGTCAAGTTTTATTACCTCGTAAACTATATGGTCTATGAAGTCAGGGTTGCAAGAATGATACCAACATAAAGCCACGCGGATTAATCGCTCCATCCTACAACTGGAGTCTCCATAGTTAACCCATTGACCTTTTGGGTGCTCTACCATAACTCCATCAACTAAGTCGTACCTAGTCATTTATTTTTGTGAGTTCTTCATGGACTCTACGCCCAATCAGTTCGTCCATTTTGGACAGTTCTTCTGGAATATCTTCCTTCTTGTTAAGCCATTTACGAGAGTAATAACCGTTTTTCTTAGCCATCTACGTAGTCTCCTAAAGCTTGGAACCCATCTACTACCACAGGTTTTGGAGTTCCTTTTCTTGACTTAGCTTCCTTAATCCACTGTTCTGGTATCTCTCCAACAGTGTTGGGAAAGCCGTTCTTGGTAGCCCACTCCGAGTACCGGATATTGTTATCCCGCGCTGCTCTACTCTTAATCAGATTATCTCTCTGAAACACTAACCGTAGGTCTAGCTCCGGGTGATGTTTCTTTACTGATAGTAATTTACTCCGGTCCTTGTCAGTAAGCCTGCCCTTAGTCTCAATAAATATCTCGTTCTTTAGTTCAAAGTCTACTAGATACTTGCGTACTATTTGGCCCTTGATGGGTCCACAGGTCTCACAGATTACCCAGTTACGAGACTGCACCAAATAATCAAAGGTACGAGACTCATACTGGAAATCAACTTTATTCTCTCTAAACACGTCCGCTATGGACTTCTCAAAGTTAGACCTATATTTACCCCTAGACGTGATTCTTTTCCGGTATCGGGGGATACCACGTTTGCCCTTCACGACGTTGAATCCATAACTTGTTACCTCGTTCGTATAGTATCTCAGCTATCTCATCTTCCGATAAATGAGGAAGTTTATTAGTATAGGTTGACAGCACAATATCCCACCACTCTTCTGGATTACTACCCCTATCAAGAAGATTATCTGCTCGTCGGGGTCCAATCCCCTTAATCCCCGGAATACTATCAGCTACATCACCAGTCAAAAGCTGGTGAAAGAAGAATCTATTAGCCATAGCACCACTAACGTAATAAATAAAATCCTTACTGTAATCCCAATGATAGCCCGGTATCTGATTCAGGTCTTTATCTACTCCAGCGATAATGTCTCGATTTTTTCCAGTAATCTCATGGTTAAACCACCCGTGCCAGCTAATAGCGTCATCCGCTTCATACTCACTGCTAGGGCAGAGGTGTGTTAGGTAGTTAGTCTTAACAAACACTCGCATCTCCTCCATGAACACAGGAGGAGGGACTAATGCTCGGGTAACTTTATAGGTAGTCTCCTTGTTGAATCTATCCCGGTACCGACCTTTACCATCCGGTACCGTCAGAAATACTAGAAGTTCCTGATATGTTTCTCCCATAGACGGAATAATACTGTTAGTAATCTTACCCTCGGTGTCGCTAATCATCTTCTTAAGGCGCGCACAAGCAGCCTCCGGGGTAGGAGGAGCCGGGCTGGCATAACCAACCCGGTAAAGCATTGTATCAACATCTAGGAGAATGTTGGACATCTTAATCTACCTTATCTCCTTCCAGAGCCTTTTCTGCTGCGTCGTAGTCCATATCACCGCTGGTATAGTATTCAAACTTTTTAGCAAAACTAATCACGTCATCAGCCGTATATGTAGCTACCAGAGTCCCGTCCCGAGAACCGTTAACATAGTTAACCGCAGCAGTCAGGGCGTTCTGACGAAGAATAAGACGGTCCTTAGCTAGAATAGGCTCACCCACCTTAGCAGGTGGTGGAGTAAATCCACGAGGAGGGGAGGCCGTACCAGCAGCCCCGGCTGCGGCGCTAGTACCGGGAACCACGTTACCCTTTATGTTCTTGTAGACTACCGGCGTACCCGTACGAGTAACACTCGGCTTTTCGATGTACTCAAAGTCAACAAAATCCCCCACACGGCACTGAATTTGAGAGGCAGCGAACGCGCTGTACTTCTCCCCATCCACCGTAATCTTGTTACCGTCAACAAACTGTACGTAGCCGTTCTTTCGCATAGTGTTATACTCCAAACTTATCTTTAATTAGGGACTGTACTTCAGTCCTAGTAAACTTATCCATATCCCTTTCAAACCAGTTCTTTCCAACCTTTACATCATAATTATACACAACCTTTAGCTCGTAGTCAAACAATTCTTTGAACTTAGCAGAAAAATCTCTGAAGGCGCCTTCGACCACAGAAAACAGAGTAACCAATTCGTCCACATGGCAATCAAACATAATGCTATCATGCACGGTATTGATCAGAAAAGGTGTTTCCTTATCTTCACAACTATCATAAATTCTATGAAGATTGTCATAAACCAGATTCAATACTACTGGTACAATATCGGCTGTACCAAACCCCTGAATGGGGTAGTTCTTCATCTCAGTACGGCTATAGTAGTAGTCTCCACTATCCGTTTGGCGAAACGTTAGCGTGTACATACGGCCTGTTGGAGTAGGGTTAATAACCCACACTTCACTAGATGGGTCTGTTTGAATCCGCGACGACCGAGTCCGTTCACCTCTTTCCACAAATAAACCGGTGTGATACTTATCCACGCCTTTATATTTAGTATAAAATTCGTCGGTAAAGTTTGTAGCGGAGCTGTGAGATATACCAAGGCTTTCAGCCATCTTGGCTGGTCCAGCCCCGTACTGTAGCTGGAACGTCATTACCTTAGCTTTCTTACGCTCGTCGGTAGTAACCTCATCCGGCCTCTTACCTAGCCACCTAGCGGCATTAAGCCGGTGGATATCCTCCCCTCTATTCAGTTCATCAATCAAAACAGTGTCCCCGGACACTTCAGCTAGAGCACAAATCTCTAGCTGAGAGAAATCGAACTCAACTAGAAACCCGTTCTCCGGTCCATACCGGGATACAAAACACTCACGTATACTAATCGTCATGCATACTTTCCTGAAGTTTATGAATAGCTTCCATTAATTCCTCGTAGGTAAATTGGCAATCTACGGTACAGAAGTTAACTGCGTAATTCTCAGCAGAAATACGTTCAGGAGGAAGTAGGTTAAATACATGCTTCCCATTCTCATCTCTTATCTCCAATCCAGTACTCCTACCAAAAGGTATATACTTAATTTTTAGCAAGGTTAATCACTCTTATACTGATTGTCATAGCGCGCCTTTCCGCATCTTGTGGATAGCTTCCAACAAATCGTCGTAAGTAAACTCACAAGGTTGTGTAAAATAGTTAGCTATGGGTACGTGTTTACTACTCATAAGCTTCGGGGGAAGTATGTTACATAAATGAGTGCCCTCTTCGTCTCTTATCTCTAGTCCGGTGCACCCACCAAAAGTAATGTATCTAATCTTAGGCATAATTAATCACTCTTAAGATTCTGGATGTTAGGTTTACTAGAGCTAATACGCCCCGTTGGGGTAGCTACGTGCTTAAATTCCGTGTGTAGAGAGATGCAGGGGTCTCCATTCCTAGCTACCTCGTAGTACCCTTGAAAGTAGGTACGCCTTTCTTTACTAACAGTACGATATTTTAGCAAGGTTTCTATAAAGTCTTTACATTCTGGTAAAATAGGGAACTTTAAAAGATGATTAAGCGCCTCTTCATCTACAGAGTCTTTAGGTATCCACGCAGAAAGAGGATTCTTATAAGGTTGGTGAACAACCTCTTTCTTCAGCTTAGGCTGGCCTTTCTTATCCCCACTCTTGTACACTTCTCCGGTGTCTACCATCTTAGTAACCTTGTAGGCACCCCTCCCGTACAGCACCCCCATCAATTGCTGATTGCTATTAGGATTAACTTCATCCGCGTTTGGCATGTGGCTCGCCATATCTATCGTTAGCTTTCCTTCAAGAAAGGCCTCGTCTGTTAAAAGGTCTTTGGATGCGTTTTGCATCTTTTCCTTATCCATCATCATACCGTTGCAACTCATTTCGTGAGTAATCATACGGTACTTCATCCGCTGGAGAATAAGGTTTTGTAGGTTCTTCGGATATTCTTTGAATAGCTTCATCTGAGCTACGAATACTTTCTTAGTAATATTTACGTCCTGCTTGCAATACTCAACAAGCTTATCTCTTGGAATAGTGCTAGGGCACACCCCAGCTTTAATCATTTCCGATACAGAGTTCTCTTTCATCTCCCCCGGACAATACTTGTCCGCTAGCTGTTGGAGACTGGGGTAGGTAAAAGCCTGCCCAAACATCTCGTACTCAGCTATCGCTGTATCCCACACTATGTCGTGCCCCAGTTCAGAAAGCTTGTGCATTCCTGTAACAAGCAAGTCAAAGCACACGTTGTGTCCTACAGTAAGGAACGGTTTACTAGCGGGGTCGATAATACCGTAAAAATCGTTTTTATTCCAACGATGTAAATACTCTTTCTTGGTGTCTCCAAAAACACCATCTTCTACCCAACAAACACCCAACACAAACTCAGGAGGATAGGCGTAAACGCTCTTATCCTTATCAATCAACTTAGTCTCGGTGTCTATGACAATATAACGCTTCGCGTCATAGCACTCAAGACATTTCTCTAGACTGTAATCCATTAGATACTCCGGTATCTTGCTATATATTTATCCAGCATTACTTCACACTGGTCATTACTACCAGTAAGTTTATTCTTAGGACAATAGATAAATCTCTTATCTCCGTCCACTGGGGTTTTGCCTATCAGTAGAATAGCGTCGGCTTCACCTTGAGCACCAGTTTTGGAGCCGTACAGGGCACCCATAGGAGGATACTTAACCCCTTCAGCAGAACCATCTAGCTGGTTGCTAGCGATGACTGGAGCGGTGTGCTTAGCTATCTCTCTAGCCCACTCACACAGCTTCCTGAAGCGTTCAGCTTCAACCTCATTCTTTCCTCCCATAGCCCCCTGCACCTTGTACAACTGGTCTACGATGATTAGACCGGGGTTGTATCGGTCTATAGCTTTCTCTACTCGATTAATGTGATTGGCGTCATCAACGAATATAATTCTATCTTTACCAAACTCATCCTCATATTTCTTTACTGCGGTAATCTTATCAGCTAGTACATCCTCTTTTGTCCAACCCAGAAAGGATTGAATAACACGCAGTTTTACCTTACGGATGTGTTCCTCGTTATTGAACCATAGAATTTGCTTACCATCCTTCAACTGTTTAGCCAGATACCAACACTCGTTAGCTAGGAGAGTAGTCTTACCACCATCAGGACGACTAGCCAACAGAATAAATTCGTTGTTTAGTGGTCCTAGAAGTTTGTTGAGACAATCAAGATACCAAGTCATACCAGAAGTCTTGATAGCGTCCAGAGAATCCAGCATATCCTCGCTACCTAGTTCCTCCATCAGAGCCTTTTCCAGCTTTACCGACACCCGCTTATAGTCATCTAAGGTATTGAAAATATTGATAAAACTGTTGGTTCGGCCTTCTGCTACCTTGATAGCTTCCTCAGCTACCGTCTCAGCGTAGGTACGATTGGTGAACATCTGAGTAACATCATCCGACACCGGGTCTTTATCGGATTCCAGCTTATCGCACAGTGTGTGGATAAGCTCAAGGTTCTTGTACTGAGGGTTCTCCAAAGCGAACGTAGTATAGAAGTCTGACCAATTCAATACTTCAATAACATTCTTGTCTTTGAAATACTTAGGAAGATAATCAATAACTGCCCAAGCTTCACGTGGTACGTGAGCCTCCTTAATAAACTTAATAGCCTTGGCGTAGTTGGATTCTTTACTAAGATATTTAATTAGGTCCGATACCATATCATTCATCTTCCTCTACAGCGTAGATTGTTTTAGTCACGTTATATAATCCTGTAGTAAAGTTTTGAGTTCAACTAGCTCGTATTCTTTAGGGTCTTTTGTTACTTCAACTATATTAGCTTTCTTAGCAAAAGTAGATATTCTTTTGAGTAGCTTAAACTGGCTGGTCTTTACCTGCCAGTTATCGTTATCCAGCATTATAACAAACTTGGAGTAATCCTTCAACAGGTAGGTTAACTGGGTATCCTTCAATCCAGTACCGTTTAGAACGAACGCTGGAGCTATCTGAGACACTTTTAGACCAGATAGGTAGTCCTCCACTAGAACCAACGTATCGACGCTTGTAGAGCCTCGTAGAGCGTCATAGAGGCTTGCTGAATCACCGTAGGTGACGTACTTAGGACCACCCTCGTTAGGGAATCTTCTAGCCTGAAACGCTACCAGATTCCCGTCAAGGTACCTTGGAAAAAGTATACTAGAAAACTTATCGCTCCAGCATATTCCGGCTGAGTCAATAACATCCATAGTAAGTCCGTATTGGAGAATCCAAATCTTTGCTTCATTGGATGTCCAATGCCTTACTTGGTTTCTTGCGTCGATTGGGTAATAAAGTTTACTAGACGGTCCTGTATCCGTACCCGTACTCCCTTCGACACTCAGGTTTCCTCCAGAGCTATACGCAGAGCTATCATATTGACCTGCGATTGCTGGAGACTTGTAGCTACTGATACCCTTAAACGTGCTTGTTCCCAAAACACGATTACTAGCATAACCACGTTCGCCACAATGATGGCAAAAAGCCACGGCCCCATTATCAACCCTCTTAATGTATAGTTTATCGTTTCCCCGACCCGTCTTACAGTGGTGGATGTGTATCTGCTCCCCTACTGTATCCGGTACGGCGTGTATCCAATCCTCGTAAGATAGTTTAGTCAAGACACTTATACCCCCTATCATCAAGCCATGATGGGTGTGCATTAGTCCAACCTAATAGATAGCCACATTGTTTTTTAACTTTTGTAATTGCTTCCCCGAAATCCGCGTTTGTAATTTCAGCATCGCTTGTTGGTGTAAAATAGTATTTTTCACTATCTTTTCCTAATACTATAAAAAATTGTATAGGGAGTCCGGGATTCCCCGAGTCCTTAGCCCATCTCATCCTCGTAAATCTCCTCTATTTCCTCCTCGTAGGAGTCTTGAGTGTAGGTAAGATTAATACTATTAGTAATATCGGATTGAGTGGTGTACCGACAGGTGCGGCATAGTTCCTCGTGAATACCCAACTCAAACTTCCAGATGATTTCTTCTGGTTTCATTATTGCATCACAGGCTTTACAACGCATCAGAAACACTCCACCGTATTGCGAAGATTCCAGATTAGAGCGTCGTGAAGGTCTGGCTCACCTCCATAGAAAATTACTAGCAATATAATCCCCATTATTACACAACCTTCGAAAAAAGTATTCATAGTTTAATCCCCCAATGCGGAGCGCTGCCAATGCTCGACAATGCGACGGCGAAGGCCCGCGAAGGTCACCGCCTCCATCCAATAGTTATGGCCTAGCACGTCGTTGAAGGCGCTAAGGCCAGTAAGCGAAAGGTCGCTGGGCGCGGCCGTCAATGCAGATGCCTCGCGGCACCATTCGGCGATTGTCATAGTGTTGTGGATGCGCGGGTCGCTGATGGCTTCGGCAATCTCCCGCAGTTCGTCTCGACACCCTAGCAACTTCTCCCGTTCAGCTTTCAGAGCATGGTTCTCGATGCGCAGGGCCTCGAGCTCGGCGCGGAGGCGGTCAATTACTTCCTGCCGCACGCGCGCAACGTCCTCCCATGACGCGCTCGGCCCTGCGTGTATTTCGTCGCTCATCCCTTCATCCTCGCGATGGCGGCGTCTACGGCGGCGTCTACAGCGTTAACGGCTGTCGGTTTACCGTAGTGATGGCCGTAGCCGGTGATTACTAGATAAGCGTCTGGATTGTCGCTACCTTCGGGGCTGGGATAGCCCCATTGGACGTTACTGCGCAACCATCGATACCGCTCCCCATCCCGCCCGTCATATTCGCGGACGACAGCGAGGATCGCGCGCATGTGACTCCGAGGGTGCCCTCGCGCAAGTTCGTCCGCGTTCCACATCCGTTCGATCAGTTCGTCGTCGGTGGTCATGACAGGGATGGGGAGCTGGACTTTGAGTTTGTTTGGTGATTTCATGGATTGTGTTTCTTCCAAGCTTCATAGAATTTTGAAACGATTTCATTAGCATCAGTGGTACAGAGCCTAAGCTTATACCTAGACAAAGCGTTTTCCAACTCCTCTAAAGTTGCTTCTCTAATCACGTCGCGTGGTCCTGGTTTTATATCAAACTGTCCTTTAGTATTATAGGTAGAATAAAACGTTATGTAATATTCACCAGAACCTAAACACATAGTTGTGTAAACGAAGTCACTATAGTCAAACGCCAAACCCTTAGGTGTGTTAGGGTTGTGGGAATAAACACAGATAACTACTCCGCAGTTATCTACGTAAGCCTTTCCTAGTTCAATTTTTACCATAGTAAACCCAGCCCTATTGCTAGGGCTGGTTCCGTAGGGTAGTGGGTTACCGAGACTTGCCCATCGCGATAGTCACAAACTCCTTCACCGCAAGACGCTCACCTTCGCTATCGAAGCGATTGAGAAACGCCAGTTCCAGTCCCTTGTCGATATCTCGAAGATTAAGGCTGTGCTGAATCCAAGAACACAACACTCGGAGACTCATCACAGTGGTCAACTGACCATCATCAAATGCCTTGCGGCACAGGTTAGCAACCTTGACACAGTTAGTTACCAGTCGGTCAGTAGCATCGGGATACATAGCCTTCAGCATCTTAACTTCGTCGTTTTCCGACAGGAATTTTACTTCAATAAAAGTTCCGATACGGTCAATGGTAGCCGAGTTCTGAGGTTGTGTGCCCACAAACCTACCAGTCACGTCACCATTACCCCGGGTGTTGTCAGCAAAGACCATACGGACATTGCTGGCAGGATAGACAATCTTATCCTCGACGGTGCCGGGCTTGTCAGCCAGCACAAGCTTGCCGTTCACCTCCAGTAGGTACTGCATCGCAGCGATAACCTCAGCCGGAGCAAAGGTCCACTCATCGTGAAGCAGGATAGCGTGGGGACACTTGATAGCTTCAGTAATCAACCCATCGTGCCAGTGGGTTGAACCACCGCTAGCGGACTGCGTACCGAGCAGTGAAGAGGCATCCATAGTGCCATTGTAATTGAACCTATAGAACGGACGGCCAGTAATGGCACAGTAGTATTCCACCAGCGATGACTTACCAACGCTAGGCTTACCCGTCAGCAAGCTAGGCATGGCAGTGCTCTCAATGGCGTAGGCAAGCTGACTGAGGGCTTCCTGATTGGGCATGTAGTGTGGATTGACCTTGGGAATACGAGCCTTCTGCGACTCGTCAAACAGGCTAATGTCGCACACAGTAACCCTGACATCAGGAATCTTTCGCCGCTTGTCCCAGGACGGAACAAGACTGCTAAGCGAAACTTTACCACTAGTAGCAGAATCAGTGTGGGTAAACAGCGGTTCAACAGCCGCCGGAATGGAAGCGTCTGTGTCACCTGTATCCTCACCTGACACCTTCTCTTTGTTAGCCTTAATCTTAGCCTTAACATCAGCCATAATTTTGTCAGCGGCGCTCACGGAACCTCCAGCAGTAGCAATAGTGGAATAAAACTCAGGGGACTTAATCATTTAACTTTCCTTTCCAGTAGAATGTTCTCAAGTGTGTCAATCAGTTTAGTAGGTAGCTCCTCAAGATTTTTAACTACCTGATTAGTTTTGTACAATCGCTGTACGTTACGGTCCTGAATTCCTATACCAATAATATCAATTTCCCTTTCCGATTCAATCTTTTTAATAACTTGCTTAGTGAATCCGTCGATGTCGCCCGTGCCACCACAAGGGCTACCGTCGCTCAGCACAATAAGCACCTTACGAGGCTGCTTCTGTAGCTTCAGGCGATTAGCTGCAATCAGAATGTTGTCTCCATCGCAGTTATTGGCCATAGCGCAAGATGCAATAGACATATACTCAGCAAGATTATCATCTGACACCGGATGATTAAACGGCTTAAACACAAAAGTCGCGTTGTTACGCGAACCAATCTCTGAGAATCCAAGAATCTCACAGTTAACCCGCAACGTGCGGAACAGTTCATTAAGAGCGCACGCTGCCGCCGCCGCTGTACCAATCTTATTTCTATCAACCATACTACCGGAGTAGTCTACCAGAACTGATACAGCCGTGTCAAGCGCCCTTGACTCATCCTTGGTTTTGAACAATCGTTCACTAACCGATGATTCCGGGATAGTCACGCGATAAAGCTTGCTAGCATCCAACCGGCCGCGTTTCTGGTTGAAGTGCGGCCGCTTGCGAGTTTCCACCTGTAGCAACCTACGAGCTGCGCCTACGATAGCGTGGATACCCATTTGCTGCACTGCGGACTTAACCTGCGCTGAAGTCAGCGCGTGCCATCTCCGTCCAGTGGGCGATTCCCCTTTAAGCATATCGTATATCTTATTAGTTTCATCAGTATGCGGCTGATAGCCGCGAGCCAACGTGCTGTCGCTGTACTCGATACGACAGCCGCTAGGCTTTCCACCTTCAGGTGAGTGTGGATGCTTTAACCATTCCTCATAACTAATGCTATCAAACTTAGTTTTCTTACCTTTCTTAGACTGAGCTTTGCCGTCCCGCCCATCCGACTCACCTCCATCGGACTCCCCCTCGCCTCCGTCTTCACCATTTCCGCTACCCTGACCATCGCCAGCGTCCTGCGGCGGAATCTTAAACACATTGGTAAAGATATCGCGAACTAAGTCTAGTTCTTGCTTCGCTGTTTTATTATTGCAGTATTTTTCACTGTACTCCGCGACTAGCTTAGTTAGCCAGCCCTTAGCCTCAGCATCAAGTAGGGATTCCGTATAGGCATCCATACCTGCCATAGCGGGGTTAAAGTCCGAACGCATCTTAGCGTCGAACGTCATCATGGTAGCGACAACCTTAAGCCCTTGGTCCGCTAGCTTCTCAGGATTATCCTTCAGTTTCTTCGCGAAGTTTTGCACATGATGTGGAATTGCAACAGCGTTAGCCTCCATCATGCCATAGTATCGCTTGGTGCGCGTCTTATCTACACGATAGTCGTCCGTGAGATTGAGCACACTACCAAACAGGCTAGTGCAATCAATTTTCTGAGCTTTCAGCTCCTTGAAAATATCACGATTTTCAGGGAAATTATGGCCAATTTCATGCCAGCAAGCATCGTTCCAAATGTTCCAATCCTTAGCTGACCACAACGGATTAGGACGAGGCAGATACAGAGTCCGACCATCCGTGCGGGGCATGGCCGTTGACTCATCCTCGAAATTGATAGATAGATTCTGGGCGCTAGCCAAACTGCGGGCTAGCTTAAGATATCCAAGGTAGTCTTGCATCCAACACTCCTAAAGTTTATTAATAACGTAAAAGAATCCAACTCCCGCCCAAGCGATACCTATATAACAAATAGCTTCAGGCCAATCCATAATAGCATACTCCAGTATTATTTAATAAAGGACTTATACGGTAGGAATGTTTGCACTGCTTTTTACCTCTTCTGCACAAGGTTTACAGTAATACGCTCCCCAAATAGGGGAGTCAGTATCACAAAAAACATCCTTTGACAGTGCCGCGCGAGAGCACCGACAGCAGAATACTGTAAAGTATTCTCCGCTAGCTGTTGTATTAGTAGGTTTTACTGGTTCTAATTTCATTGCTAATTACTCCAAGTAGTGATTAGTACAGCACCCTGCGTGCAAGCTTGCACGCTCGCTTAAGCTCACGCCGAGCGTGATTCAGCTGCCTGAAAGCAACCTGCTTCCATTCCTTGATGCCGTAGCTATT
>Ga0209200_1002914_pt1 | contig 15192 bp, 14 predicted proteins | sample AD_UKC033_MetaG_FD_184406 | JGI IMG/M metagenome (GOLD analysis project Ga0209200, IMG submission 184406) | Active sludge microbial communities of municipal wastewater-treating anaerobic digesters from USA - AD_UKC033_MetaG (SPAdes) (version 2) | ecosystem: Engineered > Bioreactor > Anaerobic >...
GAGCCCCAACCGGACCGCCATCCTCCGGCTGGAAGGCCCGGACCCCTCGGCCCTCATCGAGGCCCTGAAGGATGCCGGTTACCAGGTGGCGGCCGAGTACCAGGGCCGCGCGAAGAATCCCTGACCTGTCTTTCGCCGTCTTTCCTGAAAACCCCCGGGCGGGCCATGCCCGGGGGATCGACCCAAAGCGGTTCAGCATGGCCTATGCCCTCGTCGGCAGCATGGTGGTCGGTTTTTCCGGGGCCGTCTTTTCCCCGTGCGTCACGCCGGGGTGGGGGCATCCCCAGGGGGCGGAAGGAACGGGGCCCCCTGTTGCCTCATGAACCGATGTTACCGGAAGCCGGGATGAGGCAGGGATCGTTCCTGTTTCAATCGTTGACAGAAGACGGGCCGTGGGATATGATCCATTTCCTTTCCCGGCTCTTTCACCTTCGGACTTGATTTTTTGGTGAAAGTGTTGTAGGGATTGCGACTGTTTTTCAAATCCAAAACTCCTTGCCCGGACGATTGAGCCGGGCTGTAGAGCCGAGAGGAGGTAATCCATTGAGAAGATACGAAACCGTTTTTATTTCCGTGACCGATCTTCCGCCGGAAGAGCTTCAGGAAATCATGGAAAAGTGCGCCCAGGTCATCGCGGCCCGCAATGGGATCATGATCCGCCGCGAGAGCTGGGGGAAGAGAAAGCTCGCCTACCCCATCGAGAAACAGAAGTTCGGTGTTTACTCCCTCTTTGAATTTGCTTCCGAGCACGGCGCGCTGGGCGATCTGGACAGGGTGTTCCGTTTCGACGACCGGATCCTGCGGTATCAGACGGTGAAAATCGCCGACGAGGTCGATCCGGCGGCCCTTGAAAAAGAGCTCGAGGAAGCCCGCAAGAAGGTAGAAGCGGCGGAATCCCCGGTTCCGGCGGAGGAAGGGGATACGGAAACAGGGGAACCGAAGCCGGAAGAGAAGGCGGAACCCGAGAGCGAGGCGGGGGAATCCCCGGAAAAAGAAACGGAGGGCTGATCCATGGAAAGCAAATCGAGACCGAAAACGATGCAGGGGAGACCCGGTACACGGTCTTCGAGGGGACCCGGCGGCCGTCCGGACCGCAAGTTTTACCCGAGGAGGCGGGTCTGCCGTTTCTGCGTTGATTCCACCGTGAAAATGGACTACAAGAAACCGGAAATCCTGAGGACCTATCTCTCGGAAAAAGGAAAAATCATTCCCCGGAGGATTTCAGGCAACTGCGCCAAGCATCAGCGGGAAATCGCCAGGGAAATCAAGCGGGCCAGGAATATCGCGCTCTTGCCCTTTGCCGTCCTCGAGGGTTGAGCGATGACGCCGGCGGGCGCGCGGGCTGGGATCGGATATTGGAAGGGAGAGTGACGGGAATCTTCAGCAGGGAAGTCCTCCTTGGTGTGGCCCTTTCCGTCATGACGTTCCTGACAGCCTCGACGCTGTCCGTTCTGAGCACCCTGGGCGCCCTGTTTGCCCCCCTTCCCATCCTGTATTACGCCCTCCACTACGGCAGGGGCAAGGGCCTTGCCATCCTCGTTCTGTCTCTCGGGGTAACGGGCGGCGTCCTCTATCTCGCGGGGGGGTATTCAGCCTGGTACCATCTTTTTTACCTGGGGTTTCTCGGTGTCCTCCTGGCGGACGTCCTGCAGAGGGGGTTGCCCATCGAGAAAACGGTAATCGGGACGACCCTCCTCTTTCTCGGGCTGGGAGGGCTCGTTCTCGTCACTTACAGCCTGTTCGCCGGAACGGGCCCTCTCCAGGTGGTCCGCGAATACATTCAGGTGACTCTTCGGGACGGGCTGGATCTTTACATTCAGATGGAGGGTGCTACGGGGAAGGCAGACGAGTTCCGCGACCGCATGGATGAAATAGGGGCCGTCCTGTTACACCTTCTTCCGGCCCTGGTCTTTGTGGGAACCGCCTTCACCGTGTTTTTGAACCTCCAGGCGGGTCAGTTCTTTTCCCGGCGAAACGGCAGGCCCTACCCGGTCTTCGAGGACCTGTCACGGTGGCGGCTGCCGGACCCCCTCGTCTGGGTCCTCATCCTCGGGGGAGGCGCTCTTCTGGTTCCCGTGGAGTCCCTTCGGTGGATTGGAATAAACCTGCTCATTGTTTTTTTCTTCTTCTATCTGTTCCAGGGACTTGCCATCGTGTCCTTTTTTTTCGGGAAGTGGCATGTCCCGCTCTTTTTTAGAATGATGGGATACATGCTCGTTTTCATTCACCACGTTCCGCTTTTCGCGGTCGGTTTTTTAGGGGTCGCCGACGTGTGGGCGGATTTTCGGAAAGTACAGAAAAAGCCGGCCCCGCCGTCCTGATTCCGGACACAGGGTTCGATTTCAGAGATCGTCAAGGAGGTCTTGCAATGGAAGTCATTCTGAAGGAAAATGTAGAGTCTCTCGGTAAAATCGGGGACGTCATCCGTGTCAAAACAGGCTTTGCCCGCAACTACCTCATCCCCAGGGGGCTCGCCGTCGAAGCGGACAGCCGGAACGTGGAACTCCTGAAAGCGCAGCGCGATTCCGTCCGGAAAAAAGCGGAGAAGAGGAGAAAGGAAGCGGAGGGAATAAAGGGCGTCATCGAGAGCGCCGTCTGCCGGATCCAGGCCCGGGCGGGAGAGCAGGGGAAGCTTTTCGGTTCCGTCACCGGCCGGGATATCGAGGAAAACATGAAGGCCCAGGGGATCGCCGTCGACCGGAAGACCATCCATTTCGAGGAAGCGATAAAAAGCGTCGGTGAATTCACCGTGGACGTGAAACTACCGTCGGCCGTCACGGCCAGGCTGAAGGTGATTGTCGTTGCCGAAGAATAGAGACAGCGATCTTTCCTCCCACCGCGTTCCCCCTCAGAACCTGGACGCGGAGCGGTCCGTCCTGGGCGGGATGCTCCTGGACAACCAGGCCATCCACCAGGTTCTCGAGATCCTGAACGGGGAAGACTTCTACAGCGACGGCCACCGGAAAATCTTCCAGTCCATCGTCGATCTCTCCGAGAAGAACGAACCGGCGGACCTGATCACCCTGTCCAGCCTTCTCAAGGACAAGAACCAGCTCGAGGCCGTCGGCGGCGCGGCCGGCCTCGGGGACCTGGTGGACGGGGTGCCGTCGGCGGCAAATATCGCTTATTATGCCAAGATCGTTAAAGAAAAATCCGTTTTGAGAAAGCTCATCACGGCCACTACGGGCATTCTCTCGAAGACCTACGAGTCGGCCACGGACATCGACGACATCCTCGACGAGGCGGAACACGCCATTTTCCAGATTTCGGAGAACAAGATCCGCCAGACCTTTTCCCCGATCCGGGAGATCATCAAGGACAGCTTTCGGACCATCGAGAGGCTTTTCGAAAAGAAGTCCCTCATCACGGGTGTGCCCACCGGTTTCGAGGAGCTGGACCGCCTGACCTCGGGGTTTCAGCGCTCCGAGCTCATCATCATTGCCGGCCGCCCCAGCATGGGGAAGACGGCCTTCGCCCTCAACGTGGCCCAGAACGCCGCCATCGAGATGGACCTCCCCGTGGCGATATTTTCCCTCGAAATGTCCAAGGAACAGCTCGCCATGCGGCTTCTTTCGGCGGAAGCGCGGGTGGACTCCCAGCGTCTCCGCAAGGGGTTTCTCGGGGAAGCGGATTGGCCGAAACTCACCACCGCCGCGGGGACCCTTTCGGAGGCCCGCCTCTTCATCGACGACACGGCCTCCATCTCGGTCCTGGAAATGAAGGCCAAGGCGAGAAGGCTCAAGGCCGAGCGGGGGCTCGGCCTGGTCATCCTGGACTATCTCCAGCTCATGAAGGGCCGGGATAACAGCCCGTCCCGGGAGCAGGAGATTTCCGAGATCAGCCGTTCCCTCAAGTCCCTGGCCAAGGAGCTCAATGTTCCCGTCGTCGCCCTGTCCCAGCTGAACCGCCAGGTGGAGGCCCGGTCCGACCGGCGGCCCCAGATGGCGGACCTGCGGGAATCCGGGGCCATCGAGCAGGACGCCGACGTCATCCTCTTCGTCTACCGTGACGAGCTGTACAACCGGTCGGAAGACAACCCGGAGAAGGGGATCGCGGAGATCATCATCGGCAAGCAGAGAAACGGCCCCACGGGAAAAGTCAAGCTGGCCTTTTTGAAGGAATTCACTCGGTTCGAAAACCTGGCGTCAATCCGGGAAGCCTACTGAAGGGTTTCCGGGGAGGACTCGGGCCCGAAATAGGGGAGCGCTTTCCGGAGCTTTTTCAGGGCTTCCTGCTCGATCTGCCGGGCCCTTTCCCGGGTGATCTTGAACCGGTCCCCGATCTGCTGAAGCGTTTCCGGCGCGTCCGACATGATCCGGTTTCTCACGATGTAGTTTTCCCGCTCGTTCAAGCGGGCCAGGGCCCCGGCGATGTCCCGGCGGACGAGGGACTTTTCCTCCTTCCGGATCAGGGTGTCCTCCTGGCTTTCCCCCTCGTAGACGAGCTGGTCCAGGTAGGTCGTTTCCCCCTCGTCGTTCATGGTCACGTCCAGGGAAAGGTCCCGCCCGGACAGCCGGCGGTCCATCTCCTCGATTTCCTTTTCCTTGACATTCAGAAGATCGGCCACCTCCTTGAGATCGGGGTTCTTCTGGGAGAGCGCCTGGAGCCTGTTCTTCACCTGGTTCAGCTTGAAAAAGAGTTTTCTCTGGGCCTGGGTCGTCCCGATCTTGACGATGCTCCAGGAGCGGATGATGAAGTTCTGGATGTAGGCCCGGATCCACCACACGGCATAGGAGATGAGGCGGAACCCCTTGTAGGGGTCGAATTTCTTGACGGCGTGCATGAGCCCGATGTTTCCCTCCTGGATGAGGTCCACCAGCTTGATGCCGTAATTGTTGTACTCGTAAGCGATCTTGACGACAAATCGAAGGTTGGACGTGACCAGCTTTTCCGCCGCCTTCAGGTCCTTTTGCTTCTTGAACCGGACGGCCAGCTTGAACTCCTCGTCCGCCGTTAGGATGGGAAACCGATTTATTTCGGCGATGTAAAGATCCAGAACATCCGTTACGGCCGGCAGATTCATTGAAACACCTTCCTTTTGAAAAATCAGCTTTTAAGTATAAACGGAACGGGCACGGCCGTCAAGGACGGCCGGTTCATCCCATGAAAGGACCCTGTTTTCGAACCTTCCAGGCCGCCCGGTGACGGCTCTCCCCGACGGGCGGCCGTTCCCGAAGGCCCCCTGTCGCGACAGGTCTTGACAGGGTTCTGTCCGGTGCTTAATATTAAACCAGAAAACGGAAAACATTTTCGATTCTTACGCAGTCCGGGACGGACGAATTCCGGTTATTCAAAAAACCGGCCTGTTTCGGGAGGCTTCGCGGGAAACGGGAGGCCGGCTTTTGTGCGGGCCTGTCGCGAATCCATGAGGACCCGGTCGGGGTCCCTTTAAAGACACCATGAAGAGGAGGCCATGGAATCGATCAAGATCAACAAGATGATTATGAGTTTCGCCTGTCAGTTCGCCGATGAAATCAAGGCCCGGGCGATCCTTCTGTCGAGCGACGTGGCCCATGAGATGTCCGACATGGTTCTGTGCGACTGCTGCGAGATCGTCGTCATCGTCCGGGGCAGCCAGGAAATCCCGAAAAATCTCGGTCATATCTCCAAGGTGATCAGGATTCCCGACGTCCAGGTCACCCGGATGAGCCAGATCAAGATCGCCGTCACGAAAGGAATTTCCGCGGGCCTCTTCGACAAGGGGGACCGGCTTCTGTGCCTCACGGGAGTCCCAAAGTTCGGTTACGTGGACAACGTGTTCGTTCTCGACGTGGGGAAGGAATTCGAGATCCTCACGTCCCCGGACGTTCTGGACATTCCCTCGATCGTCAACCCCGAGGTGTTCGAGGCCGTCCTCAACATCGCCCTGGAACTGGCCGCCCAGGGGCGGGAAGGGCGGTCCGTGGGAACCATTTTTGTTCTCGGCGACCACGAGAAGGTCCTGGCCGTTTCGAGACAGATGATTATCAACCCCTTCCAGGGATACAGGGAAGAGGACCGGAATATCCTCGACCCCGCTCTCCGGGAAACGATCAAGGAATTTTCCGCCATCGACGGGGCCTTCATCATCCGGGACGACGGCGTCCTGCTCACCGCCGGAAGGCACTTGAGCGCCGCCCTGGAGAGCCGGGATTTCCCCAAGGGCCTGGGAAGCCGGCACATCGCCGCCGCGGGCATCACCGGTGTGACGAAAGCCATCGCCATCGTCGTTTCCGAGTCCACGGGAACGGTGAGAGTGTTCAAAGGCGGGAAAATATTCGTTGAAATTGAAAAAGCCGTGGAGTGACGGTTTTCTGAAGGGATACAAGGAGGAACAATGCGTTTCGACAAATTGACGCTTAAACTGCAGGAGGCTTTCCGGGACGCCGAGGGGCTGAGCGACCGGAACCAGCACCAGGCCGTCGACCTGGAGCACCTGCTTCTCGCCCTGATCCGCCAGCCCGAAGGCGTGATCACGGACATTCTTGAAAAGCTGGGGGCCGACCCCCGCAAGGTGGAGCAGGACCTGGAGCGGGCTCTCCAGGGTCTGCCCCGGGTTTCCGGAGGCGGGGCCGCCCAGAAATATATCTCTCCCCGGCTGAAGAACGTCATGGACCGGGCCTTCGAGGAGGCGGCCCGTCTCACCGACGAGTATGTGAGCGTGGAGCATGTACTTCTCGCCGCCTCGGAGGACAAGGAAGGCCAGGCGGGGAAGATTCTCCAGAAGGCGGGCGTGACGAAAGACCGGATTTTTCGCATTCTCGTGGAGATCCGGGGCGACCAGAGAATCACCGACCCGAATCCGGAGGAGAAATACCAGGCCCTGAAGCGTTATGCCCGGGACCTCAACGAGCTGGCCCGGAAGGGGAGCTTCGACCCCGTCATCGGCCGCCACGACGAGATCCGGCGGGTGATGCAGGTTCTCTCCCGGAGGACGAAGAACAACCCCGTTCTCATCGGGGAGCCCGGCGTCGGGAAGACGGCCATCGTGGAAGGGCTGGCCCAGCGGATCGTCAACGGCGACGTCCCGGAGAGCCTGAAAAGAAAGCGGGTGGTGGCCCTCGACATGGGGGCCCTCATTGCCGGGGCCAAGTACCGGGGGGAATTCGAAGACCGCCTGAAGGCCGTTCTCAAGGAAGTGACGGCCGCCCAGGGGGAGATCATCCTTTTCATCGACGAGCTTCACACGGTTGTCGGCGCCGGGGCGGCGGAAGGGTCCATGGACGCCTCCAACATGCTGAAGCCCGCCCTGGCCCGGGGTGAGCTCCGCTGCGTCGGGGCGACAACGCTGAACGAATACCGGAAGTACATCGAGAAGGACGCCGCCCTGGAGCGGCGGTTCCAGCCGGTCCTCGTGAAGGAACCGACGGTGGAGGACACCATCGGGATTCTCCGGGGGCTCAAGGAGCGCTACGAGGTCCATCACGGCGTCCGGATCCAGGACGGGGCTCTCATTGCCGCGGCGACCCTCTCACACCGCTACATCGCCGACCGGTTTCTCCCCGACAAGGCCGTGGATCTCGTTGACGAGGCGGCCTCCAGGCTGCGCATCGAACTGGACAGCCTGCCCTCGGAGATCGACGAGGTGGAGCGGCGGATCGTTCAGCTCCAGATCGAGCGGGAGTCCCTGCGCCGGGAGGCGGACCGCAACTCGAAGGAACGGCTGACCAAGCTGGAAAAGGACCTGGAAGAGCTCCAAGGCCGGGCGGCGGAAATGAAAAACCACTGGAACCGGGAAAAGGAGGTCATCCGGGAGATCCAGGCGGCGAAGGAGAAGATCGAGGAACTCAAAACGGAGGAACAGAACGCCCAGCGGGAAGGCAACCTGGCCAGGGCCGCCGAGATCCGCTACGGCAGGATGGTGGAGCTGAACCGGGGGCTGGAGGAAAAGTACCGCCACCTGGAAGAGATTCACACGGACAGGAAGATGCTGAAGGAAGAGGTGGACGAGGAGGACGTGGCGGAAGTCGTCGCCAGCTGGACGGGGATTCCCGTGTCCCGGATGATGGAGACGGAGGTGGAAAAGCTGATCCACATGGAAGACCGTCTCCGGAAGCGGGTCATCGGCCAGGACGAGGCCATCCGGTCGGTGTCCAACGCCTTGAGGCGGGCCCGCTCCGGTCTCCAGGACCCCAACCGGCCCATCGGGTCGTTCATTTTCATGGGGCCTACCGGCGTGGGGAAAACGGAGCTCGCCAAGGCCCTGGCGGAATTCATGTTCGACAACGAGCAGGCCATGGTGCGCATCGACATGTCCGAGTTCATGGAAAAACACTCCGTTTCCAGGCTCATCGGGGCCCCTCCCGGCTACGTGGGCTACGAGGAAGGGGGCTACCTCACGGAAGCGGTCCGGCGGCGTCCCTACGCTGTCATTCTCTTCGACGAGATCGAGAAGGCCCACCCGGACGTTTTCAACGTCCTTCTCCAGATTCTCGACGACGGCCGGCTCACCGACGGCCACGGCCGGACGGTGGACTTCAAGAACACCATCGCCATCATGACGTCCAACGTGGGGAGCCACTGGATCCAGGACCTCTCCCTGACGGAGGAGGAGCGGAAAGAACGGACCTTCGAGGCCCTCCGGGCGACCTTCAAGCCCGAGTTCCTCAACCGGATCGACGAGATCATCACGTTTCGGGCCCTCACCGTGGAGGACATCGACAGGATCGTGGACATCCAGATGGGGTATCTCCGCAAGCGGCTCGCCGACCGGCGGCTTTCCATCGAGCTCACCGAGGGGGCCAAAGAATATCTTGCCAGGGAAGGCTTCAGTCCGGTATACGGGGCGAGGCCGCTCAGGCGTTCCATCCAGAAGTACCTGGAAAACGAGCTGGCCCTTCGGATTCTCGAAGGGGATTTCGAGGAAGGGGACCGCATCCGCGTGGATCGGGCCGACGGGGAGGGTCTGTCGTTCACGAAGGCCTGATCGTGGAAAGGCCGGGTATGCCCTTGACATAAACGGGAGGTAAAAATGAATCGTCTGCGAACGGTGATTCTTCTCGGGGCCCTGACGGGGCTCCTCATGCTCATCGGCGGTTATTTCGGCGGCAAACAGGGGATGGTCATCGCCTTCCTCTTCGCCGTGGTCATGAATTTCGGGTCCTACTGGTTTTCCGACAGGATCGTCCTTTCCATGTACCGGGGCCGGGAGGTCTCGGAAAGCCAGGCCCCGGAACTTTACGGGATCGTGAAAAACCTGGCCCTTCGGGCGGGCCTTCCCATGCCCCGGGTCTGCATCATTCCCAGCGAGACGCCGAACGCCTTCGCCACGGGACGGGACTATCGCCACGCCGTGGTGGCCGTCACGGAAGGCCTTCTCAGGATCCTGAACCGGGACGAGCTGGAAGGGGTTTTGGGTCACGAGCTCACCCATGTCAAAAACCGGGACATTCTCATCGGTTCCATCGCCGCGACCCTGGCGGGGGCGGTGATGATGCTCGCCAGCATGGCCAAGTGGGCGGCCATTTTCGGCGCCGGCGGCCGGGATGGCGAGGAGGGCGGCGGTCCGCTCGGTCTCCTGGTCATGGCCATCCTGGCCCCCCTGGCGGCCATGCTCATCCAGATGGCCGTTTCCCGTTCCCGGGAATACCTGGCCGATGACGGCGGCGCCGCCGTTTCCGGCAAGCCCTACGCCCTGGCCAGCGCCCTGGAAAAACTTTCCCGGGCTTCGAAAACCGTGCCCATGGCGGCCAATCCCGCGACAGCCCACATGTTTACCGTGAACCCCCTGTCGGGCCGGTCCATGATGAACCTCTTCAGCACGCACCCGCCCATGGAAAAACGGATTGCCCGGTTACGGGCCATGAGATCCCGGTAGGCGTCCCGGAAAGAGCCGGTTGAAAAAGACAAAAAGGAGATGGATATGGCGGAAAAAGAGGAAGACAAGGGGTTTTCCGTGAAAGACCGTCGGTTTTTCTCCGAAACGGGGGAATCGCGGCCGGCGGAGGAAAAAACGGCGGCAGGCGTCGGGGAGGAGAAGGAAGAGACGCCAGGGAGAGAGGAACCGAAGAAGGAAAAGGCGGGAAAACCGGACGGGGAAAAGCCGAAGGAGGCGCAAAAGGAATATGCCTATCCGGAGGTGAATTTTTCCTATTTCGTCCTTTCCCTTCACACGTCGGCCCTTTTTCATTTCGGGGATTTCCAGGACCCCGCCTCGGGGGAGACGGAAAAGAACATCGGGGCGGCGAAGCAGACCATCGACATCCTCGCCATGCTGAAGGAAAAAACGGCGGGGAACCTGTCGGAGAATGAGCGTCACCTCCTGGACAGCGTCCTTTTCGAGCTCCGGATGCGTTTCGTGAAGGAAAGCGGCCGCTCGTGATCCTTCGGAACGCCCACGGGAAAATCAATCTCCACCTGCGCGTCCTGGGCCGCCGGCCCGACGGGTATCACGAGATCGCCACCCTCATGAGGAAAATAGACCTGTGCGACGAGATGGTCTTCGAACCGGGGGGTCGGGGGGTCGTCCTTCACTGTCCCGGGACGGGTCTTCCGGAAGACGGGGGAAACATCGTGATCCGGGCCGCCGCCCTCCTTTTTTCGACGGTGGGAAGGTCGGTGGACGTGAAGGTGACGCTCCGGAAGCGCATTCCCGTGGCCGCCGGCCTCGGCGGGGGAAGCGCCAACGGGGCGGTGACCCTTCTCGTCCTGAACGAACTTCTCGGAAATCCCCTCGATCCCGGTGAGCTGGCCGCTTTGGGCGCCCGGGTCGGCGCCGACGTCCCCTTTTTTCTGTCCGGGAGAAAGGCCGCCTGGGCTTTCGGCATCGGGGAGCGTCTCGAAGAGGCGGAAACCCCGTCATTTCCGCTGGTTCTCGTCAATCCCGGGTATGAGGTCTCCACGAGAAGTGTTTACGAAGGCCTAAAAATGGGATTGACAAAACCAGGAATACAATATAAGATCCCCCGACTTGATACGGTACCCCGGGTCGTTGATAATCTTTCCAATGATCTTGAATCGGTGACGCTTCGGCTCCACCCCGATCTTTCCGAAATCAAGGAACAATTGAGAGCTTCGGGGGCCGCGGGAACCCTCATGTCCGGCAGCGGACCGACGGTGTTCGGTGTCTTTGAAACGGAAGAAGCGGCCATCCAGGCGGCGGGTTTTTTGAAAAAACGGTGTTCAGGATCGGTCTGGCGGACCCGCACGGTTTAACCCGGATCATGGAAGGATCCTGTGATTACTGGGGCGTCGTCAAGCGGTAAGACACAGGATTTTGGTTCCTGCATTCGGAGGTTCGAATCCTCCCGCCCCAGCCAATATCCAAGGCGCGTGAATCATGCTCGAGCGAATGCGCATTTTTTCAGGCAATTCGAATATCGATCTCGTCCGGAGAATCTGCGAACGTCTCGGCGTCGTCCTCGGAAAGGCGAACGTGACCACCTTCAGCGACGGCGAAACCCGTGTTGAAATTGATGAAAACGTTCGCGGGATGGATGTGTTCATCATCCAGTCCACCTGCCCCCCCGTGAACAGCAGCCTCATGGAGCTCCTCATCATGATCGACGCCATGAAACGGGCGTCGGCGGACCGCGTCACGGCGGTGATCCCCTATTACGGGTACGCCCGCCAGGACCGGAAGGCCGCTCCCCGGGCGCCCATCACGGCCAAGCTCGTGGCCGATCTCCTGACCCAGGCGGGGGCGAACCGGATCCTGGCCATGGACCTCCATGCCGGCCAGATCCAGGGTTTTTTCAACATCCCCGTGGACAATCTTTACGCCACCGCGGTGCTCATCGATTACATCCGCAAAAATTACCGGGACAATCTCGTGATCGTATCCCCCGATACGGGCGGCGTCGTCCGGGCACGGGCTTTCGCCATGCGCCTCGGGGCGGCCCTGGCCATCATCGACAAGCGCCGGGACGCCCCCAACGAGTCCCAGGTGATGAATGTTATCGGTGACGTCCGGGACAGGCGGGCCATCATTCTCGACGACATGATCGACACGGCCGGGACGGTCACCCAGGCCGCCGGGGCTCTCATGGAAAGCGGTGCCGTGGAGGTGTCCGCCTGCTGCACCCACCCGGTCCTGTCGGGACCGGCCATCGACCGGATCATGGCTTCGGGGCTGACGGAAATCATCGCCACGGACACGATTCCCCTTCACGAAAAGGCCCGGTCCTGCGATCGGATCAAGATCCTCACGATTTCCGGCCTCCTCAGCGAGGCGATCCGGCGGATCTACTACAACGAATCGGTCAGTTCACTTTTTATATAATATAGGAGTGGTTCATGGAAACAGTGACATTGAAAGCCCAGGTCCGAAACGAGTCGAAAAAAGGACCTGCCCGGAGACTGCGGGCCCGGGGTTTCGTCCCGGCCGTCCTCTACGGTTCGGGGCAGGAACCGATCATGCTTGCCGTCGATACCGAAGATCTCCTGGACATCATGAAAAAAGAGAGAAAAGAGGGTGTCTTTGTGAAGCTGTCCTTTCAGGGGGACGGCGGGAGCGTGGAAAAAGTCTCCGTTCTCAAGGATGTCCAGGTCAATACGTTGAAAAAACGTCTCGACCATGCGGATTTTTACGAGATCCGGATGGACCGTGAGCTGACCATTGAAATCCCCGTTATTCTCAAGGGGCACGCCATCGGCCAGGAAAGCGGCGGGGATCTTCAGCACCCCAAGCGGGAATTGAAGGTCGCGGGGCTTCCCGGGCTGATCCCCGAATCGGTGGAACTGGATATCACCCCCCTGAACGTGGGAGATGCCCTGAGAGTCGGCGACGTTCCGCTTCCCGAGGGGGTTCGCGTGCTGGATCCGGAAGACGTCGTTCTCGTCCACATCGCCGTAACCCGGACAAGCGCCCAGGCAGGACTTGAGGGGGCCGGGGAAGAGGCGGAAGAGGCCGGCGGTCCCGCGGAAGAGGCGCCGGCAGAGGGTGAGGAAAGCTGATTGACCTCAAGTCGAGAATACTTTCTTGGATTTGCAGGAAAGAAAACACCGGCGCCCCGGTGGACTGGGCGGTAGTCGGTCTCGGCAACCCCGGCGAGAGTTACGCCCGGACACGGCACAACATGGGGTACATGGCCCTGGATGTCCTCTCTGAAGAGGAGGGCATTTCGTTCTCTCAAAAAAAATTCGATGCCCGGATCGGCCGGGGAATTCTCTCCGGTAAGAATGTTCTCCTCGTGAAACCGGAGACGTACATGAACCGGAGCGGGTTCGCCGTGGTCCGGTTTGCCAATTTCTACCGGCTGGATTTAGGACGGATGATCGTCGTCCACGATGACATCGATCTTCCCCTCGGGGATGTGCGGGTCAAGGCGGGCGGCGGAAGCGCCGGCCACCGGGGCATCGAGTCGATCATCGGGGAGACGGGCCGGGCCGATTTCATCCGGGTTCGAATCGGGATCGGGCGGCCGGGGGATGGAACAGCGGTGGAACGGTATGTTTTGCGGCGTTTTTCTGAGGACGAGATGCCCGTCGCGACGGCTGCGGCGGAAAGGGCGGCCGGTGCTGTGATGGATGTACTGGCGTCGGGTCCTCAGCGGGCTATGAACAGGGTGAACGTAAGGTCACACAAAAATTAAGTAAGGAGGTATAGGCGGAGGTTATGGTTGAATTAGTGAATTACTCATGGTTACTCGGTGTACTGGGGCTCGTGCTCGCGTATGTCATTTACCGGTACGTCATGTCCTTTTCACCGGGAAACGAAGTCATGGTGGAGATCATGGACCGGATTCACGCCGGCGCCATGGTTTTCCTGAAACGGGAGTACAAGATCATCGCCATCTTTATTGTGGTGGTCTTCATCCTCCTTTATGTCGGTCTGGGTTCCTTCTGGACCTGTGTCGCCTTCCTCTCCGGGGCGTGCGGTTCCCTTCTCGCCGGCGTGTTCGGCATGCAGGCGGCGACCAAGTCCAACGCCAGGACCGCCGAGGCCGCGTCGACCTACGGCCAGGGCCGCGCCCTGACGGTGGCCTTCTACGGCGGTTCGGTCATGGGCCTTGCCGTGGCGAGCCTCGGTCTGCTGGGCCTGGGCATTTTCTTCTATTACTTCTCCGGTAAGGATCCTGCCGTAATCAACGGGTTTGCCATGGGCGCCTCGTCCATCGCCCTCTTCGCCCGTGTCGGCGGCGGAATCTTCACGAAAACGGCCGACGTGGGTTCGGACCTCGTCGGGAAAATCGAAGCGGGAATCCCCGAAGACGACGCGAGAAACCCCGGGGTCACGGCGGACAACGTGGGAGACAACGTGGGCGACATCGCCGGCATGGGGGCCGACCTTTACGAATCCTACTGCGGGTCGGTCATCGCGGCCATCGCCATCGGCGTCACCATGGGCGAGTACAGCATGGTCTGGATGAGCCTTCCCATGCTCTTCATCATGGTCGGCCTCATCGCCTCCATGATCGGCATCGGGCTTTTCAACTTCCTGAAGAACCTGTCGCCCCAGGCGGCGCTCAGTAACTCCCTCTACATCGCCGGGATTCTCTTCATCATTGGCGCCTACTTCGTCGTGAAGTATTCCACGGCGGGCATGCCTGACGAATACCTGAAGAGCATCGGCATGATCAGCAAGCTCGGTCCCTTCTGGGCAGTCATCCTGGGCATCATCTGCGGCATGCTCATCGGCGGTATCACCGAGTACTACACGGCCCACAAGCCTGTTGTCCGGATCGCCGAAGCCTCCCAGACCGGCCCGGCGACGAACATCATCGCCGGCTTTGCCGTCGGTCTTGAGAGCGTCGTCGCTCCCGTCTTCTTCATCGCCATTTCCATCTGGATCGCTTTCATCTGCGCCGGCCTTTACGGCATCGCCATCGCCGGTGTCGGCATGCTCGGCACGGTGGGCATGACCATGTCCGTGGACAGCTACGGCCCCATCGCCGACAACGCCGGCGGTATCGCCGAGCAGGCCCATATGCCCCCCCAGACCCGGGAGATCACCGACGGTCTCGACGCGGTGGGAAACACCACGGCGGCCATCGGGAAAGGCTTCGCCATCGGCTCCGCCGCCCTGACGGCGCTGGCCATGTTCGCCGCCTACACGGCGACGGTGAAAACCTACCCGGGCTTCGAGAACTTCGCTCTTGACCTGACGGAAGCCCACGTCATCACGGGCGTGTTCCTCGGCGGCCTCTTCCCCTGCCTTATCGCCGCCCTGACCATGACGGCGGTGGGCGACGCAGCCTTCGACATGGTGAACGAGATCCGGCGCCAGTTCCGTGAAATCCCGGGCATCATGGAAGGCACCACGCCTCCCGACAC
>Ga0209200_1002945_pt1 | contig 15090 bp, 9 predicted proteins | sample AD_UKC033_MetaG_FD_184406 | JGI IMG/M metagenome (GOLD analysis project Ga0209200, IMG submission 184406) | Active sludge microbial communities of municipal wastewater-treating anaerobic digesters from USA - AD_UKC033_MetaG (SPAdes) (version 2) | ecosystem: Engineered > Bioreactor > Anaerobic >...
GACGGCTGTAGTAACCACTGTCATAATGAAATTTCATAGCCATTGTATCTATACCGTCACCAGTAAAGCCATCAAATTTCTTTACAGAAGTAAGTAGCCATTTCGAAGATGGCATTTCATACGTATTCTTTGAAATGTCATAATCCAGAAATAACTGAGCATTTAAGGGACTATTTACATTTTTAAGTAAGTTAGTCTTGCCTATTTTAGAAAGCCTGACCGAAATACTATTTTCATCACTAGACTTGATTAAATCTGGATAGCCATCTCCGTTGAAATCAGACAGTTGAGTTATACTTCTAGTCACCCCTTTGCCTTTAGATGCATTGGGATTTACGGCCAATTTTAGTGTGATAACTAATAAATAAATTGGAATACCAATTGTAAATGTTCCGTTATAAGATTGACCATTTGACTCAGAACAATCCATATCCCAGTTGTTAACCCCCAAATCTATTTCTTCATCAAAAGAAAAACCTTTATTCAACTTGACACGCATTGGATTTGTACCAGTAATTATATCTGGAAGACCATCTCCATTAATATCTTGTAAGGCCGATAGCACCTTGTTTTCAGTTCGGGAAAGGCTGTAGCCAACGGAAATACTACCAAAATATTTTGTTTTACCAATGGCATTTGTTTTATCTCCGCTGCCACTAAGGCTGGCGCCGCCACCAAAATCTTTTCCTTCTCCTTTTCTGATCTCTTGGCTGTTAATTAATTCTTTTTGGATTCTATAACCCATATTCATATTAAACTGGCCTGCATTAGTTACTCTATCGGGTAATCCGTCCCCGTTCATATCAATCCAAGCCATAGTAGCATCATCATCATTCAAATTAAAAGAAGCATTACTATTTATACCAATTGCCATATTGCTACTTGTTGGGGTGCTTCCTGATTTAACAGCATCTTTTTGTACATTTGCAGCATTTGCTGAATTTCTATTTCCTGCAGGCACTGCTTGAGTATTGTTACTATTTGAAATCGTGACACTTCCAGATGTTGAAATGCCATTTGAGGAATTATATGTCTGTCCTGTTTCGGCAAAAGCAGTGATCATACCATTTTGTAATGCACCACTTTGGTTTGTGATCTGTGTATTGTTTTGTGAAATGAAATCTGGATAGCGATCACCATTAAGATCTAAGATTTCTATTTCATTGGTTGTTGATCCGCTTGATTGGGAATAGGTTCCGCTTGGCAAATCTTTAAATTGACCGTTTTTGTCTTTATATTTCAATTCTAAGCCAGCTGAAAAACCAGTTGAATTTCCAAATGATACCTTATTCATTGCCCTAAAGCTTTCTCCACTTACAATTGTTTTCTCTATTTCAAGATCATCTTCACCAAATCGAGCTGCTTGCATGATCGGTCCTTTGATAAATCCTGAAAAAGATAAAGTATCACCATCCATCCATGCCTCCATTCCTGGGAAAGCTATCAATACATTGAATTTAGTATTATTAGGACTATACGTGGCATCCCCCTTTCCTTCCTTTTCGTCTTTAAGTTTTCTTAGTTGAGCTTCATCTACTTTTATATTGAGTTCATTAGTCTTTATTGGTCTTGTGGCTCTATCTTCATTTTTATCAATATCATAATTTGAACCATATGAAAAATGTCCCCAGCCTCTATATAAAGGTCCAAAAATTACTTGTTCATTTCGAATACTTTGAGTAAAGACACCTCCATCTTGTGGCCCAAACTCAGAAGAAAAAAACAAAGCGTCCTTTAAACACTTAGTCCATTCATAACGATCAGAATAAAATTCGATATAATAATTTTCTGAACTAGATAGGTTAGTCTCTATTAAATCAAATGGCTTTATATAATAAAAATTAAATGGCGAAAATCTATTTCTTGTAAGTATAGCCGTAGATCTTCCTAAAACGGTACTTTGATTTTTAATTACTGCTGTTATTGTAAAACTGGAAATTGAGTCCAAACTATTACAGATTTCTTGAAACTCTATTCTAGGATAATATTTTATAACCCGAGAATCGCTATTAAAATATCTTTTTGTTGGCCTAATTTCCTTATTATATATTAAAAAATCATTAATTGGAAAATATTCCAAATTAAATTCTGAAGTAGAATTTCCTATTGAATCCACAATAGATATTGTATCGTTTTCATTCCGATATTTTATTGCCGATTTAAGATCTACTTTCTTCCAATCTACATTTGTTTGACTAAACATTTTGATACCTATAGATTCATTCTCTTTTAGATTTATTTCAAAAGCAACTATGGAATCCTGAATGTTATCGTCAGATTTAAAAACTGTTGAATAAATAAGGTTTTCTATTAATGTATCTCCAGAATTATGTATTTTCAAATACCTCAATTCGATGTCGTCAGATAGTATTTGCTTACTTATTTTACTTGACATAATTATATCACCTGGATATGGAACAGAAATATAGTTAGGCATTGATATTAAAAAATCTTCTGATGCCTTATACCTATTAAGATTCAATTTATTGGCATCTGTGTATTCTATTTTGTCTTCGTTTACATATTCTATCATCGGATCCCAAAGCACCTGATCATTTTGGCCATTATAAACAGACTGAAGCCTAAAAAATATTCTTGTTCCTTGATTTACATCTGTATCAAAATTAAAATTATGGGTAGAATAATCGTTATTGCTTATCCTTATTGATCCCTTTTCATCTCCATCAATTTGAATGGTAGCACGAATACCATCGCGGTTCTTATTGTCATTATTAAGATCGGTTTCGATTAATTTTATTGGGGCCGATATTTTTATTCTGCCGCCGCGCGGAGCCTCCCAAAAGCGGACAATGTCTCTTAACGGGTTTTCATTTATAGTTAGGATACTGTCTATTACTGTAGGTATTAAATCAGGATTTAATTTACCGGAGATGATTCTATTTTCAGTACTGTCTGCTGAACCTACAAAACTAGGTAAGCCATTGTTAACTGTGTTAAAATGTATTCGACCATTATCAACCATATCCACTAATCCGTCGCCGTTAAAATCAGTGGGATAAACAGAAGATGTTGTTTTTATACTGGCTTTGTATCCAGAAGCTCTAAAATAATAGTTATTACCATCAATGGATTTCGTTGTTGTTTTTGTTTTAGATTTACTAAAATCAGAAATATTATAAATATTCTTTTCAATATTTTCAAATGCTACAATATCTTCATATGAGATGTTTTTTTTGAATTTAAGTTTATTATCCTTATCTTTATATATTTTATCAGGAAGTCCATCACCATCGATATCCATCAAAGTAGATACGCCCGTTGATTCTGAGAATGATACATTATAGCTGCCACCTAATGTAAGTGTTTTCGCTGTCCAGTTAAAATCGGACAATCCAATAGATAGACCTATTCCCAAAGAATAGTTACCGGATATAGAGCTGCCTATAATAGTAGGTCTGTCTGAAAATAATGGATTAACATATTTAAATATCTTATCTATAATGTTTGTACTATTTTGCTGAAATTGAAAATTAGTTTCGTCAGCGAATAACGAATATTTATTATTTGTTCTTACTTCATCAAAATACTCCATTGAATGTCGGTAAAACTCATTGTCGTTTTCATCTCTTTCTATAATATTGCTTAGTAACATTTTATTGAATGCTCCTTCTTCATAATTTATTTCATATCTTCTGATTTGCTCATTATTAAACAATATTTTTATACTCTCGCACCTATGAGACATTACCTGTTTAAATCCTAGCCGGGCATTGACCGATATATCCTCTCTTCCTACATTGTTTTTAAACTCTACTTTATACTTGCCTTTTTCACTTTTATGACCTGTGTAAAAGATTGATTTAGGGTACAGGTAACTCCCGGGTTGATTGCTAAAAGCTGATCCTGTTTCATTTAAAATTTCATATTCATAGATTACTGTATTATCATTTAAATCTATACTTTTAGTCAATGCCCAATAAGCTATATTTCCATCCTTGTCTACCAATACGGCATTAGAGTCAATACTGGATCCTGTCCCTCCATAAAAGTGGCGGGTGCCATCCTTGTTAATAATTTCCCACCAGTAATTGCCGGGACGGCCACCGTGTCTCACTATTGAATCAAACTGACCTTCAATCCTTCTATGGAAAACTTTATTTGAAGTTGATCGTGGTTTTAATAATTCATCTCTGTGTGTAAGGTCAGACAACATTTCACCATTTAGAATATATGTTTCTGATTCATTTTTGTCATCATAACGAGGTACGCCCCATCTCGTATCAATAGTTATATGAGGTAAATTTAAATCCCAGCCTAGTCCCAACCAACTATTACCACCCTCACTGCTATAATTGATTCTAAGGTCGGGTTGCATTCCCTGGCGACCTTGTGGTAATTTTAGAGGAAAACTAAGATTGGCATCACCACGATTAGTAGCAGAGGGCGGATTGATCATGGTAATTCCAGTAGTAGGGTTTGCTGGCTTTATATCTTTTAGGGCTGTAGGTGTAAATCCACTCGTATTGGGCGCTTCAGGTAATTTTATTATTCCATTGATATAGTCACCAGTTTTATTCCTTTTTATTTTTGTCTCATCACCTTCAGTTTCGCTTTTCAGCTTTTCTAGTTTTTGCCACTTTCTATTTAACTCATCAAAATAAAAGGCATAAATATCATCCTCCGAGTACCCCTGGGGGATTTTTGAAATGTCGTAAGGAATAGAAATCGAGTCAGTAGCATTATTTAAATTATAAACCCTAAATCCTTCAAAACCACCAGTAACATTATAGATCTCTCCTTCAGGTATCAATAGTTCAGAATCTTCCAATCCCATAACGAAGGTGTTTTCATCCCAGGAGGAAATTCTAAGTCCATAATTATTATCCTTAAATATTTTATGTATACCCGTTTTGTATTCATTTATTTTCCAAAAAAGATCGGATACATAGTTCGTCGAGGTAATAATTGTATCTAATAAGCTGCGATTATCTTCAAAAACAGATAAGCGTAAGAAGGAGGAGATTTTGGAACTATCTTGTCTTTTATAAAATTCAAATTCATTATTTACAACTGGCACTTGAGCCCCATTTACAATAATTGTGTGGGTAGGTATTGAAACTACTCCCTTAATATATACTCCTGTGCTATCAATGTAATGTTTGAAAGTGATTCCTGGATGATTATTTAAGGCGACCTCTCTGATTTTTAACTTCTTTATTTCATATAATAAATTTTTAATTGGGAAAAAAGTCAATCGATTAAGGCCTTTATTGAAAATATTAACTGGGAAAAACTCTTTTTGGAGCGTAGTCGAAGCATCTAATTTTACCAATTTTCCACCAATAACAGCACCATCATTTATCCTTCGTTTTATTCCTGTATGATCTTGAATTCCACTTAATTCGTAACTAATTTCAATAAATTCAGAATTAATAACTGCCTTATCCAGGGTGAATAAAAATACATTGTCATATAGTTGTTCAGTTTCTATTTCATCACCTATTAAAGCATCATCATGATCAGCATGGAATGTCTTGAAAGTGGAAGTTGTATAAATTTGTTCATTGATTATTGGTTTCGTTACCAAAAATCCATCACTCGAATCTGTATTTATATTTACGTCAATAGAATTATCACAAAATTTTTGATTTTCATAGGTAAGTTTTTTATTTACATTTACGGTCTTATATGATGTTATGAAAACAATAAGAAATATATACTGAAATTTAATGAAATTAAAGTTCATAACATTTCGAATTTAATTAATTATTAATTTTTTAGTAATATAACCAAATCGATTTTTTATCTTTAAAAAATATATACCCGAATTGTTTAGAAAACCTTCTAATCTATGAAACTTGTCAGCTATAAAGCTGTTCCTTATTAATAAAACCCCATTTTCACTAAACACTTCAACATCCAATTTCATTGGCAGCTCCTGTAGTACATCAACAGTAAACACCCCACTACTAGGGTTAGGATACAGATTGATTAAAGTAAAATTTTTATTGAGAATTTCCCTTACAACAAATTGCTTTTTCCAAAAACAAGTTCCATCGTCAATGGTTAAATGATATTTTCCTGGTTTTAATATAGTAACATTCGATCCAGTAGACAACCAATTATCTGGTCCTGTCCATTTATAATTAGCGCCATTCTTTGGATTTGAGGCCGATATTTTTAGGGGTACTTTGTCTTCTAAGTAATACTCTGTTTCCAAATCTATCTTTAAATCATCTCCCCCGGAAATAAATAATTCTCGTAATCCTATATTTTCATTACCATTAGACACTTTCAGTTCGTATGTACCTGGGTCTAAATTCCTGGTTACTATATTATTTCCTTCAAACATCTCTATTTCTCCATTATTAATATTTTTAATTGAGTAGTGGTACTTATCAACAGGACCAACTACTTTAACTATAAGATTACCCAATGAAGAAGAGTGGCAATTCGCATTTTCTATCTCAGTAACCACTAATAAGTTTTTATATCTATAAATTTTAAAAACATCTGAACCATTCCTGTCCGGGTCAACTTTTACATCATAGGCCTCAAAAACGTTATCTTCGATTTTGTTCAAAGCATAAAACTCAATCTCAGAAATTAAGAAGTGGCCAGATCCAGATCTGTCTATTGCTAGGGAATACTTATACGAGGGATCGAAATTCGTGCTTTTTACCCTAAAGTGAAATGACTTATTAGCCAAGGTGTAACTACTTATAATTTTCCAATCACTTAACAAAGCTTCTGCGTTCGTTCTCTCGTCCAAGTCAAACATCTTTTCGTCACCGGTCTCTCCCCACAAAACGAATTCATTTTCCTTGAGGTTTGTTTGGTTATTCTTGTTAAGCTTCTGAATTGAATCTAATCCTATCTCTATTTTAAAGTCGGATTTATAAAGCGAACTGTTTCCTTGCTTTTGATTCAGATTATAAAAACTGTCTTTACCTATTCCAGCAATGTAACTGTGATATTTCTGATTTACTTCTTTATTCCATAGAATCTCCTGAGCGGAGTTAATATAATCTGATTCGAGCGTAATTCCATATTTGATAGCAAGATAGGACTCTATTGCTTGCTTTTCCATAATAGTTGAAGTTTTGTCAGAAATGACTATTTCGGGTATTGAAGGGCGATTAAATTCTATTGGCGCCTTATAATTTTCTATACCTTTGTTTATCCATAATTTACTCCTTTTCAAACTTTCATTTGGAATATCTATAGTAATAAGTTGGATATTATTGGGTGAAATATGTTGGATATAGTTCAGAAATTTAAACTTTGAGAGATTAGCAATCCTTCTATTTGTAAGTATAAAAGGTAAATTCTGTCCTTCTTGCTTTAATTGCCATATTAATTCTTCATTGTTTGTTGTAGAACAAAAAACAGTAAATATAGTATTATCGTAAGAAACAGGTAATTCAATTACATCATCAACTTTCAATAATAACGGATGATAATTAACTGAATTATTAAGTATAGGTACAGCTCCATCTGATTGAAGAAATGTATATTTATAAAATGGTTGTCCAAGTATAATGCTTGAGTTTATAAATAATATTATAAAATAGTAGTATTTCATATTTTATTTGCTGGAACTGGGAAATGTTAATCCTACATTTAATCTAAGAATCGTAAATAAATTTCTCTTTTCAATTTTGAAAAATTCATTTGCTTGAGTTTCTATGGCGTCATATGGGCTTAGGAAAGGACAAGTACCCGAGATGTTGACATTCAAAGTGTTTCTATTGTCCAATTTAAAAAAATAGCCAAATAATATATCAAATCGAAGCTGTGATTGGGCCTTAAAAATTGTCCTTAAATTATCTTGTTCAAACTGATCTACCTCTTCCTTAAATCTATCATTTGAGGAATAGGAAATATTATTATCATTCCTAATTAAATCTAAACACAACCCTATAGAGGCATAGAAACTATTATTGTTTACATTTCTACTTTTTTCTGCAATAAAATTGTAAGTGATAAATTGACCTAATGAAAAATAGTTGTATTTAAATTTCATATCATATTGCAAGGGTAAACTATCCACCGTCCTTCGGCTTGGAAGTTGCTCTGCATACTTCATTCTACCATTATAAACCGTATATCCTGCTCTGGATTCAACAGAAAACTTATTATTAATAGCATAAACATATGATATATAAGTGTTTAATTCCGGAAGTGACCACAGGGATTTATCTTCATATCTACCTATATCTGTAGGGAACACAGATTTATCGTTTACCATGTTATTCAAATTAGATATCCTTGAGGCATTAGCGCCCACTGAAAAGCCAATATAGCTTTCTTGTGAATCCAGTTTTCTCTGAGCTAATAGAGTTAATGAACAATTAATCAATATGACCAATAATAATACTCTCATTCTGGAGTTAAATCATAACTTACACTTAAACCGAATGAATGCCACCCATTACTGGGAGCATCATCAAAATTTAATCCATTTGACTTAATATAAATCATGTCTCTTATAGATATGTTCGCTCGCGCCTGAAACGATATTCCATTTTTTAATCTGTAATTTATAATAAGTGGAATATATAAATAATCCTTACTTTCAAAAACTTCCCTCACCTCTCTTTCAAAAAACAAATTTATAGGTGCAATATTAACGCTCGATGGATTTGTAACGTAACTATAACCAAATCCGCAATAAACCTGAAAATCTTCAGAGGCCATTCCCATCATTAAATGGAAGCCTAAATAGACTTTTTTAATATTAAATTTTTGAAAATCAACACTGTCATTATAAAATGTTATATTATCTCGCATTCTATTTACAAAAAGCTCCAATCTTAATAAGAAACTGGTTCTTGCTGATATTATAGGGCTATTTGCGTATAACCCACCCCAATATTCTATCGGGAATTTTGTGCTTTTGTTATACAAATATGGACCATTGTTTGCCTGTGTTAGATTAAAAGTATTATCTAAATTTGTTAATAAAGAAAAATTGCTTCCTGCTAACGCGCCAAAGTTCCATTCTTCAAATCCATTTATTTGCGCAACTCCAGAATTAACTAAGAAGCCAAGATTAATGAATATTAAAAAATATTTTTTAAAAAACATAGCTAATCTCAAATATCCCCGATAAATATAATCATTCTATCAAAGCGTTGCGGCTTAACTTTCTGTATATATTCTTAATTGCCAACAATTAATTTTATCGTATTTATGATTTTCGATGAATATATTGTTATTGTCCTCTAATCCGGAAAGTATTTTTTTATATCACGTCGATAAATTTCATTTATCATTAAAATATCTGAAAGTTGTTTTTTTCCCATCTGAAATTAATCTTGTATTATGAGAAGTTAGTCACGGATTCAAATTCTCTTTATTTCCAGAACTAGTAAATTAATATATGCAAAAGATAAAGAATTTTTAAATTAAACGTGGCAATTTTGAGTTTTACATTTCTTCTTAGGTCCTTTATCTTATTATACAGCTTTTATTCAGTATTATATCTTTCTTCTTGAATTTCATTCCAATAATCCTGTGAATTTATTAAATATCGCTCAATAAAACCACAATCAGCACATATTCTTTCCTGAAACTTTACTTTTTTATTCCCTTTTTCATTCTTTATTATATCTCCCCTTTCCTTCCAGGAAAATTATTCTTGGCGAATCACATTTTATGCATGTATTCACAACTATGATAATATTAATTTAACACTGTTTTATAGTTTAATCTGTCTTCTAACCCAATTCCATCGTCTCCACTATTATGCCTGACCAAATATGCCAATATTTACATCCTTGGTGGGCATTGCCAATCGATCCAAATATTTTAGTTTGTTTAAATCAAACTTTATAAATTCTATAGAAATATTCTTAATAATTTGATAACCCGTATGAAAAATTTGATAACTGGTATTTTGAATGGATAACTTGTTGTGTGCGGACAACAGCTCCAAGCACTCATCCCTACCCTATCCTCCCCAAAAACTCCGCCCTCCTCTCCCTCGCCACCGGCAGCGTGGTCCATCCATCAGCACGACCTGTCCACCATCACCCCGTTCATAATGGACCGGGTGTTCCAGTTTGGTCAAATGCCCATAAAGAATAAGATCTTGGGGTCGATTATTCCCTCTGATTGTTTATTGGTTTAGCCTACAAGATCAAAAGTTCAGGTGAGAAAAGTTTGAATGTCTTACCTGACAGCCCCATCACTCTCCCAACCTCTCCCCGAATCCTCCCTTCTTATCCCTCGCCACCGGCAATTGCCGCCCATCCGCCAGGATCACCCGGCTGTCTGCTTTCTCATACCTGACCAACTGCTCCAGGTTGATCAGAAACTGGTGGTGGATCCGGTAAAAGGGATGTTGCTCGAGAAGGGATTCGATTTTTTTAAGGCTGCGGGAGACGAAGTTTTTGCGTCCGTTGAAGAGGTGCACCCAGGAAAAATTGCCGTCGGATTCAAAATAGAGGATCTCGTGAAGGGGAATGAAGTCAAGCCCTCTTTGTCCGGGCAGGGCTATTTTTTGATGATTGGGCTTTTGGGCATCGCTGCGGAGATTGTGGCTCAAGGCGCCAAGCTGGCCTTCGTTGGGTTGTTGGTTTGTCAGTTTTTTCACTCTGGAAACGGCTTCCTTAAGTTCATCGGGATCAACCGGTTTTTCCAAAAAATCCACGGCACTCAGACGGAAAGCCTTGACAGCGTATTGGCTGAAGGCGGTGATAAATACCACATGGAAACGAAGAGGCCGAAGGGCCTCCAGCAATTCAATGCCCGACAAATGGGGCATCTGGATATCGAGGAAAACCAGGTCCACGGGATGGGAGCGGAGCCAGCGGAGGGCTTCCCGGCTGTCGTCAAACTGATGAATGACCTTCACCTCCGGGCAATGACGGGCCAGGTCGGAGCGGAGAATATTGAGGCTGTGGATTTCGTCGTCGATGAGGATGGCGTTCATTTTCTGGAAGAGGGCGCGGAGGAGAAATATAGGAGTTTATGTGGAGATTTTCTTTATCTGGGGAGGTTATTATTTGGAGGATTTAGAGGGAGTGACTGAGGCTCTATGTGGCGCACGGAGAAAAGGAGGTCACGGAGTTTTTTTGGCCAGAATGTTTGTGCTCCGGCGTCATAGTCTGGCTTCTGTTGTTTTTTATAGACAATTTTCATTCGGATTATTGTGGTTTATGCGGTATAAGGGGTGTTGTTTCAAATTTTCTCCGTGTCCTCAGTGCCTTCCGCGCGCACCCTCATCACAGGGATCCTCATTCTCACCAAAGCTCCGTGCTCTCCAGCCCCCAACGCATTACGGTCCATGATCTCCATGGTACTCCCCGGATACTGGATCTTCAAGCGGTCCTGGACCAGCCGGATGCCAAAAGGATTACCGTTGAATTTTGTATCCGCGCCTAGACCTGGCCCATTATCCACAACTTCAATGATGAGTTGCCCGCCGGCAAGTTTTGTCCTGATCTCCAGTTTTTTTTCGCCCTTATTGTGCAGCAAACCATGCCAGATGGCATTTTCAAGAAGGGGTTGAAGGATCAGGGTGGGTACTGACAGTTCCAGGCTTTCTTTATCTGAATGGATGTCCAGTTGAAGAGGTTTGGCAAAACGCAGGGCCTCCAGTTGCACATAGTTTTCAGAAAACTCCAGCTCATGCTCCAGGATATGAACCGGGATATCGCTGCCATTGAGTACGCCTCTCATCATTTTGGTAAACCGGCCCAGGTATTGGTCTGCTTCCACTGTTTTGTTTTGTCGGATAAGGTCTTTGATTGCATTGAAACTGTTGAATAAAAAATGGGGATTGATCTGGGCTTTAAGCAGGCGCAATTCGGCCTGTCCCAGTTTCTGTTCGATTTCCAGTTTTTCCTTTTCCAACTGAAGTTTTTTATTCAGTTCGGATTGCAGGTGTTCATTTTCTTTTAACTGGCCAATCAGTTGGATCTGGGTGCGGTTGGCTTCCTCCTGGATCCACCGGCTGCGGAAGCCGAGGCCCGCGGAAAAGATGAGCAGTTCCAACAAGACTCCCAATTGGGTAAAAGAGACCTGAAAGAATTCAATGTTTTTTCCTCTCCATATCAGGCTGTTTTCATTGGCTATCGACAGGAGCGCCAACACCAGCAGGATCAGGCTGCCCGTCAGGATGATGCGGGACAGGGCGGTGTTGATCTTGATCATCTGATAGATCAGGAAAGGCCCGCCGGTAAGCACAATGAGATTTCGCATCGTAAAATAAATGTCCATACCCAGTCCGATCCGGTTGACCAGGCTCAGGATGGTAAGCGCCAGGGTGGCCAATAGATATAGGCCCGAACCGGTCAGCATCAGGCGGAACAATAGCGGGTGTTCCTTTCTGTTCAGGCCGATAAACGAATAGGTAAAGGACAGGTATCCCAGCACACTGCCCAAGGCAAACCAGCGGCCAAGGATTTCCCGGCTCCATCCAAACCATTTCAGGGTCTCCGCCATCAGGTATTCGACACGCAGGCAATAAAACAAGAGGGTAAACAAGAGGTAGGCGGAGTATTGGCCATAGATCAATTGGCGGTTGATCAGCCACTGAAACAAGGTGAACACAAGCAGAAAAAACAATATCGCCATGAACCGCACCTTGAACAGATTCCTGGAAAACTCCCCGAAAAAGCCGGTTTGTTCGATATGGTCCAGCTGATCCCTGTCCACAATCCTGAAGTCCGGTTTGAAATTAAACGGATACCGCATGCCAAACTGGTTGTCCAGTTTCAAATAATAGGGACCGGGGTGGCCGGGATCCAGGGCGGCATAAACGGATTTTCCGTGTTTTAAATACCCTATTTCCTTTGGTATGCCATTCAGGTAAAGATAGGGCATGTAGATATGGGGGAAGGTCAGGTACTGGTACGGACCAGGGGGTTCTGCCAACTTAATCCGCGCCCAATGTATGTAACGGGCATTCAGGGCTTGTGCAGTATCCACCGGATGGTACAGAGGGTTGAAAGCCTGGCTGCTGATTTCTTCAATTCCAAGCCGTCCTGAAGTATCGGTATAAATGCTCAGGTCAGAAAAAGCGGGGTCGCGGTTTTGAGACCAGCTGTGATGGGCAAGGAGGTTGGCGGCAAGCCCTATCAGAAAAGCCATGCATTGATTCAAGATTTGGATATTCAAGTGGGGTTCTTAATGAGATTTGTCTAAATTACGAAGGCTCAGTGATTTTGTGTACAGAGCGAAGGAGGGTGCGGAGTTTTATCGATTCCACGGGGCTAAAGCCCATCTAACTCCTTTCTGCATAAACCCCAGGCTAAAGCCCGGGGTTTTACCCGGGAGGCAATAAGTGTAATCTAATTTTTTCAATTCCCTTCCTTTGATGCTTTGGTATAATCGCCGTGTGCTCTTAAGCTCCTTGCGAGGCGGTTAGGCATCTCCGATACTGTTGTTTATCTCGTAACTGACTTCAAAGCCATTTCATTTCTACTTTCTTTTCATCTAATCTCTGCGCCCTCCATTGCTCCGTGTGAATCAGGAAGCAGACTCGCCTCCCTCACGCAAGCGAGGCCTGTACGATTTTCTCAATATCCAGTTTGCGCATTTGCATAAAAGCCTTTGCCGCCTTACCCGCCTTTTCGGGATCGCCCATGATCCTGGTCAATACCGTCGGAATGACCTGCCACCATACGCCGAATTGGTCTTTGAGCCAGCCGCACATGCTTTCCTGCCCGCCTGCGGTGAGCTTCCCCCAATAATAATCGATCTCTTCCTGGGTATCACAATGAATGGTCAGAGATACGCCTTCATTGAATGTAAAGGCGTGGTACTGGGCGCTTTCCATGAACATGAATTTTTGCCCAAGGAAAGCGATCTGTGCATGTTTAATCTTGCCTTCCTGGTCCGGGGTTTCCTGGCCCCCATACCGAAGAATGCCATCCAATTTGTGATCTTTAAAGACGGTGGCATAATATTGCATTGCCGCTTCCGCCTGTCCGTACCGTTCACCGGTGAACAAGAGGCAGGGGCAAAGCCTTTGCCCGACGCTTTCGATGCCTCCTAGTGTAATGATTATTTAATAATATTAGTATTATATGGACAATGGGTTGCCCGTGTAAGTCCATTTAAATGGTTTCGCCCTTTCTTCATTGTATGTCTTTACATATTGCATAAGTTGGTCAATTAATTGTTTTCTTGATTTCCAGACAGCTCCTTTTAATACGTCTTTCGTTAAAATATTAAACCATATTTCTATTTGGTTTAGCCAGGATGAATAGGTAGGTGTGAAATGGAGAGTTATTCTTCGTTTGGAAGCTACCCATTCCGAAATTATTTTATGCTTATGGACTGTCAAGTTGTCTACAATCACATGGAGATGCTTTTTAGGGTACTTTCGGTACAATTCCTTTAGAAATTGGAGGAAGTTTGGGGCATCATTCTTCTCAACCGGCTTAGCAGTAATATCTCCATTATGAACAGCTAAGGCCGCAATTAAAGCAACCGTTCCATTTCTTTTATAGGTAGTCGTTAATCGCTTTGGCATCTTTGCTTTTAGGGGCAAAACAGGCTGTGTTCTATCCAATGCCTGTATTTGCGTTTTCTCATCAACGCTGATCACCATTGCATTTTCAGGTGGATTCATATATAACCCAACGATATTCAACATTTTTTCTTCAAACTCCGGATCCGAACTTTTGCCACACCAATATTCAATTTTATGAGGCTTTAAATCAGCCTGGCTCAGCAATTGGTGAACCTTACTTTGGCTCATTCCGGTCTCCCTTGCGATTCTTCTCTGGCTCCAGTTGCTGTATCCATCTGAGGGTTTGCTCGTTGCTAATTTGATAACCTTAGCCTTTTGGGCTGCACTTAATACACGAGGCTTGCCACTTCTTGGAGAATCCAATAATCCCTCCAGACGTTTGCTCATAAATCGCTTGCGCCACTTATTTATAGCTACTTGACTAACATTATATCGAGTTTGGGTTTCAAGAAAACTCTTGCCTTCGTACCAGTCCAAAATGATATTAACCCGCAGCACCTGCCTTTGCTCCGCTTTAGAACTTCTTGAAACTGTTTTTAACTCAACTAATTCCTCCGGAGAAATTTCTATTGTAGTTCTCTTTGCCATAAATGAATGTTTACGACAAATATACTAATTTAATTTAGTAATCTATACACTAG
>Ga0209200_1002951_pt1 | contig 15083 bp, 8 predicted proteins | sample AD_UKC033_MetaG_FD_184406 | JGI IMG/M metagenome (GOLD analysis project Ga0209200, IMG submission 184406) | Active sludge microbial communities of municipal wastewater-treating anaerobic digesters from USA - AD_UKC033_MetaG (SPAdes) (version 2) | ecosystem: Engineered > Bioreactor > Anaerobic >...
TTTCCCCTCCATTGATGGTTCGTGTGAATGCCTGACAGGGAACATTAAAGACATCGTTCCAATCCCTTGCAATGGCCCAGGCCACATTACTGTCGACAGCGGAAATGTAGTTAATGCAGTAGGGAGTCTGGAAACCACTTGACTGTTTGATCCAATCATCATTTACATTCATGATCACCGGGTAATAGACACTATCGTTCCCGGAAAAGGACCATGATCTTACTTCATGGGAACCAATATCTTCATCTTTTGTGATCCACGTATAGGAGAGTGTACTGGATGTTCCGGTCGCGACAGTCATACCGTCGATCGTGATTTTCATACGTTCGGTACTCCCATATACGGTGGCTGCTTGAATTTCTATGGATTGACCAGAATTGAAAATGAAATTATCCACAGGATGCGTGATCCTTGTTATGAGTCCAGGATGACCAGGTTTTATTCCGGTCAATGCGAGATTGTTAAAGCTGAAGTCATTATTACCCGGATTCAGGGTCCCGATGATATACCATCCGTCATAGAAGCCACTCCAGCCCCAGTTGAAATGGAACCTGTCAATCCCAAGTTCTGGGATAAGCTGATAACCGTCACAGACAAAAGCATGTCCCCATCCTATGGAAGGTTGTCCAGTGTATAGAATGGGTAGTTGGCAATCGAGATCGGCCCGGAGCATGTTTTTCCAGTCTTCTATTTCTGCATATTCCGGTTGATAATGCAATTCAATGTCTGGTTGATAATTAAAATAATCCACCAGGGTAGTTTTGTAAATTGGACTATTTGTACCTGAGAGCACGGGACCATAATACATATTAACTGCTACACCTGCGTGGTACATGAGGGTGGCAACAGGAATATTGTCGGAAGTGACGTTATGTGGCATTGAAGTCCAATCGTAGGCAGTGTTACCAAAGTCAGCCGACAGTTCGCCATAATAGGGATGCAGATAGGCATGGGAACCGACACCCTGCGGTGGGAAATTATGGTACTTCATGATCTGTGCCATGGCTGTTGCGACACATCCTGTGACAGCATGTCCATAAACACCCTGAGGATCAGCCGGGCACATCTGGTTGTAATAGCGCCCCTGGTCCCAGGTTGTAGTAAGCAAGGGAGCAACACTTCGTTTGAACACAGGAAAGTTCCCGTTCATGATGGCATCCCACTGCGTGACCGTTTCACGGTTGCTTAATCCTCTTGTTATGATTTGTTCGATCTGTTTGCTATAATCCTCCATCCAACTCTCTACCGCCGGACAGGACATATCGGCCGGGAATGAATTCTCTTCCGAATACCCAAGGATGGGAACGGATGCATCATCGGCGGCTACGATCACAAATCCGCCGGAGGTGAAATTGAAAACGTACATGGTGACCCTGTTGTCGTGGATCACCGGAAATGCCTCCTGAACGGAATCATCCGAAACTGAAGCCACGGCCATGTGTGTGTACCAGGAAACGGCAATTTTCCGGGCCTCTTCCTGCGATACGGGATCGGCTGATGAAATGCGGACCGAGAGAAGGGAAGTAATTAAAACAATGAACATAAATTTTTTCATGACAGCCTCCTTTTTTATGCTTAAGGACTGGTTTTTAGAAACCTGATGTAAAATTAAACAGGGTGAGGTCAAATCATTTTATGCCCTGTTGCAAAGGTTTTATATCATGTCGCATCTTGAAATTCAACTTTATCTGAGACTCGACGGTCTGTGTTTACGTTCATATTTGAATAAAAAAAAGGAAAAATTTGGATTCCAACTCCAAATTTATCATTATCTTTGCCCCATGATTCCACGTATAGCATCGGCAAGATTAATGGAACTGGCAGCCCTTTTTAAAGCTGTTGCCGTGGTAGGACCGCGTCAGTCTGGTAAAACAACGCTGGTGAAGTCTGTTTTTCCCGATAAACCCTATGTCTCCCTTGAAAATCCGGATATCCGGCTCTTCGCTTCTGACGATCCCCGCGGATTCCTGAAGAAATATTCAGAGGGAGCCGTTTTGGATGAAATACAACGTGTTCCGCATATTTTTTCGTATCTTCAGGAAATCCTGGATAATTCAAATGAAAGAGGTAAATATATTCTCACCGGCTCGAATAATTTCCTGATGCAGGAAAACATATCCCAGAGTCTGGCCGGCAGGGTGGCCTATTTGCAATTATTGCCGTTTAGTTTAGAAGAATTATTTTTTGAAAATATATCCACCGAAACGAACAGGATTATTTTCAATGGCTTTTATCCGCCGCCTTTTGATCAGAAGATTCCGGTGACCGATTGGATGCCAAATTATATCCGAACCTATATTGAAAGGGATGTGAGACAAATTAAAAACATCAACGATTTGCTTGTTTTTGAAAAGTTTATGAGGTTGCTTGCCGGAAATGCAGCCCGTGAACTGAACTATTCTTCGTTATCAGTTAACGTTGGTGTTGATATCAAGACCCTCCAGTCATGGGTGGGTATCCTCGAAAGTAGCTTTATCATCTACCTGTTGCGCCCGCATCACAGGAACTTCAATAAAATGATCGTCAAGCGTCCAAAGCTGTTCTTTTACGATACCGGGCTTGTTTGCTCACTTTTAGAGATAACCTCGCCTGAACACCTGGCCAATCACCCCTTACTGGGTCAACTTTTTGAGAACATGGTTGTTAGTGAACTCGTCAAATTCCGGACACACAGAGGAAGGGATGTGAATTATTTTTACTGGCGTGACAAAACGGGTCATGAAGTAGATATCATTGTCGAAAATGCTGACCGGTTGATACCAGTGGAAATAAAAACGAGTGCAACATTTCATCCCGATTTTTTGAAAAACCTTCATTTCTGGATGAAACTAAGCGGTGAGCAGTCTGGAATCCTTCTTTATAACGGCGAGTTGGAACTAACCAGATCGGAAGGTATACACCTTATGAACTGGAAGAATATGAGCTGGCTTTCGGATACTTCATCCTGAAGCAGGATCCATTTTCATCTCGATGCATGAAATACAACCAGGCCACATCCTTCACCGTAAACTACCAAAGCTGGTAATTCCTAAGAACCTTCATTAACTTGTTGTATCGTTCCTATCGAGCTGGTTCATGTATTCAGTAGGAGAGAGTCCAAACTGCTTTTTGAAGCTGATCGAGAAATAGGTGAGGTTGTTGAAACCGGAGTCATAGGCAATTTCAGAAATGGTACCGGCCTTCTTCTTCAGCAATCCCAGGGCATAGTTCAGCCGGAGGATCCGGATGAACTCCGTAACGGACTGGCCCACAAGGGCGTTCAGTTTCCGGCTCAGCTGCGAGCGGCTCAGGGCCATGTCGGATGCAAATCCTTCCACACCGAACTCCGGATCGGACAGTTGTTTTTCGACCACAGCCTTTGCTTTCCGAAGGAACTTCTCGTCCATGGAAAGGACCTCACCGGCCCTGGCAGGCTGAAGGAGCTCTAAATCCTGGCGGTAGCGCTCCCTGAGCTTTTTCCGCTGGTCGATGAGGTTCCTGATCCGTACCAGCAGCTCTTCAGCGTCAAAGGGTTTTGTCACGAAGTCATCAGCACCCGTTTCCAGTCCCTCGATCCGGCTTTCTTTCGACGCCCTGGCCGTTAGAAGAATGACCGGGATATGGCTCGTCCGCTCATCGCTTTTTAGTTTTCGTGAAAGTTCATATCCATCCATCTCCGGCATCATCACATCGGTAAGCACCAGGTCGGGCAGCTGCTCCAGCGCCTTTTCAAGTCCCTGCCTCCCGCCTCCCGCTTCCATGATCCGGTAATCCCCGCCAAGTATGCCCCGGATATACAAGCGCAGGTCGGGATTGTCTTCGACAACGAGCAGGAGAGGAGCGTCTTTGAGGGATGGTTCAGTTGGCAGTTGGCAGTTGGCAGTTGGCACATTTAGATCAGCTATTGGTAGTGAAAATGGCTCTCTGTCTTCGAGGCTGTTCAGAAAAGTGTGTCAAAGATACGAGTTAGAAACATTAATAACTTTGACACATGGAAAAGAAGAGACGACAACCAAGACCGAATTTAAAAGAACTCATTCCTGATGAGACAAAGCGGAGTGAAGTTCTTAGCCGCTTGTACAAAGGAGATCCTATTCTTGGAGATGGTGGGATTTTTACCGACATGCTACAGGCTTTTGTAAATGCTGCCTTAGAAGGAGAGATGGACAATCATCTCAAGGAGCAGCCATCCGAGACCAAAAGTAATCGCAGGAATGGACATACGCACAAGATTGTTCGCAGTCCTGCTGGTCCATTAGAAGTTCATACCCCACGGGACCGGCAGGGGGATCATGAGCCCATATTGATCAAGAAGTGGGAGCGCGAACTTGGCAGTGGATTGGATGAGATTATACTAAGCTTGTATGCCCGGGGGCAGTCGGTTGAAGATGTACGCTATCAGTTACGGCAGCTATATGGGCTGGATGTTAGTACAGGAGCCATAAGCGCAGTAACTGACCGTGTATGGACAGAGATCCTGGATTGGCAGCAACGTCCTTTAGCGGCCTGTTACGCGATTGTATACCTGGATGCCATACACTTCAAAGTAAGAGAGGATGGGCGGGTGATCAGTAAGGCAGTGTATACGGCCTATGGGGTTAGCAGTGATGGTCAGCGAGATATTTTAGGTCTGTACCTCAATGAGACGGAAGGGGCCAGACAATGGGGACTGATATTAGAAGACATCAGGCGACGAGGCGTGGAGGAAGTGCTGTTTTTTTGTTATGATGGTCTGGCGGGCTTCAAAGAGGTGATAGAGCAGGTATTTCCCTCCTCGCTCACCCAGCGATGCATCGTCCATATGGTTCGCACTTCGACGCGGTTTGTCAGTGAGAAGAATATCAAGGCAGTGTGTGTCGATCTTCGGAAAATCTATACAGCAGCTGACAGACAGCAGGCTGAGATCGCACTGGAAGCGTTTGGTCAGCGGTGGGATGATAAATATCCAGAGATACGGCCCAAATGGATGGAAAACTGGGACGAACTAATGGCATTCATGGATTACAACCAGCATATCCGGAGGATGATTTATACGACCAATCCGGTAGAAGCGCTCCACCGGGTGTTGCGTAAGGTAACAAAGTCCAAAGGTGCCTGGAGTAATGAAAAGGGATTGTTAAAACAATTATATTTGGTTCTGAAATACAACGAAAAGAGCTGGAAACGAAAAGCCTTTAACTGGACAATGATCCAGCGGGAACTGATCACACAATTTGGAAAACGTTATGAAAAGTACCTGGCACAATAAAAAGTTTTCTTCAGCGCAACGCCTTTCGGCCTACGGCCTCCAGGCGTTGCGCTGGGGTTGCTTATCCCGGAAAGAGGTGACACACTTTTCTGAACACTCCCCTGTCTTCATTGCTAACTGCCAACTGCCCATTGCCAACTATCTTTTTATTGCCAACTGCCAACTGCCCATTGCCAACTATCTTTTTATTGCCAACTGCCAACTGCCCATTGCCAACTCTCTTTTTATTGCCAACTGCCAACTGCCAATTGCCAACTCTCTTTTTATTGCCAACTGCCAACTGCCCATTGCCAACTCTCTTTTTATTGCCAACTGCCAACTGCCAATTGCCAACTCTCTTTTTATTGCCAACTGCCAACTGCCAACTGCCAACTTGTTTCCCAATGGGTAAAAAGACTCTGAACGTACTCCCCTGATTCACAACGCTTTCCACTGTAATCGTGCCCCCATGCAATTCCACAAGTTCTTTCGTCAAAGCGAGTCCGATACCGGTTCCTTCACCGTCTTTGGTATATGAATCGCCTGCCTGGTAGAAACGGTCGAAGATGCGGGGGAGTTTCTCTGGGAGTATTCCAGCTCCGGTGTCTGAAATCAAAATTTCCACCATATCGAAGCTGTCAGAAGGTCTTCGGGCCTTCAGGTCTTCGGGTACCTCCATACGAACTCCCCGTTCACGAGGACCTGCAGACCTGTAGACCTGTAGACCCGTGAACCTGCCGACCTCAACAAGAATCCGTCCCCCATCCGCCGTCCACTTGAACGCATTCCCCAGCAAATTGAACAGGATCTTCTCGATCTTGTCCGGATCGACCAGGGCAGGGATGCCATCACTTTGAGCGGAAAACTCCAGCTGGATGCCTTTTAGCTTTGCTAAGGATTCAAACGATTGGACATACCGTTTGATCAAAGGGATGACATCCCTTTCTTCTAACTGCAGCTCCATTTTACCGGATTCCAGCCGGGAGAGTTCCAGCAGCTGGTTGATCAGATTCTGCAAACAGGTGGCATGGCGCTGCATGATGGCGATGTCCTGCTTTGATTCTTCATCCGTTGTTTTTGAGAACAGCTTCTGCAACGGACCGAGGATCAGCGTGAGGGGGGTGCGGAACTCGTGGCTGATGTTGGCAAAGAACCGGCTTTTCATGCTGTCGAGCTCTTTGAGCTTCTGGGCTTCAATATGCTCAATTTCAAGGGCATGCTTCAGCCGCTGCCGCTTCAGGTCATACTGTCTCCAAGCAATGATTGCGCCAACCAGCAACAATCCGTAAAGGGTATATGCCCACCAGGATCTCCAGGGAGGAGGAAGGATGGTGAGGGCCAGCGACACGCCGGATTCGTTCCAGTACCCGTCGTTGTTCGATCCTTTCACCCGGAAGGTATAATGGCCCGGGGAAACACCGGTATAATGGGCCGATCGCTGGTTGCCGGTATAGTACCACTCGTCTTCCAACCCTTCCAGATAAAACGCATACTGGTTTTTCTCAGGGATCAGGTAATCCAGGGCGGCAAATTCGAAGGAGAAGAAATTCTCATTATGGGTTAGCGTAATATGTCTTTTTACGGTCACACTGCTATCCAATGGAAACGGATTGTTAGCGACCTTAAAGTCTGTGATAGCCATGCGCGGAGTCAGCATGTTGTCTTTTACACTATCTGCGTAAAACCATAAAAAGCCATCGTCCGAACCAATGTCACTGCTTAAGAATAATCTCCCGTCTTCACTCTGATGAAATGTATTTGCAAAGTGAAAGGTAGAATTGAACCCGTCGAACGGTAATCCATCCCTGATGTCAAAAAACCGTACTGCATTTTCAGCCCAGGTTCCCGGCCGATACCTGATCAATCCCCTGTCGGCATGAAAAATCCATAAGTGACCTTGACTATCACCGAAGATTCTGATGATCTTTCCTGTATACTTTTTATTAAACACAGTGTCGGATACACACTGTCTGTCATTGAAATTGTAAACGCTCAACCCTTTATCTGATCCCAACCACAGGATTCCATTGAGGTCTTCGTAGATAGCAGTGACACAGGAGCCGGAAAATCCATTCTGGCCGGACCGATCATCCAGGCAGCTGGTAAAACCCAGGGGATCCCTGTTTTCAGGTTGAAGGCAGTACAGGCCGCCATCCCCGGTGCTGACCCAGAGATTGTGTTTTGAATCCTTCGCAATACGCAGGATCTCTGCTTTTTGAAGTTTATCGTGTTCTACAGGATGCGCCCGGTCCAATACGGGATCCCTCCTGTCCTTGAAATAAAGTCCGGTGTTCGTCCCGATCCATAATACACCCTCCTGATCTTCCACAATATTTTCAATAATAGTTGGTTCCGGGATACCTGCCGGAAAAGGTAATTCCACTTTGGTGAACGTTTTTTTATCCCTGTCGAAAGCAACCAGCCCCCAGGCGTTAAAACCAAGCCACAGGATACGATCGTTACCTTCGCAGATACAGACGATCTGGTTGTGCTGCTTCTCGTCAAAGGTGTCGATGCCGAACTGCCACCGGGAATAATTTCCCACCAGTTGAAAATCCCTGTCGTATTGAAAAAGGCCCATATCAATACCGCCGATCCACAGGTTTTCATCATGGTCCATAAGAAAGCAGGCAGGCTGGCAATGAACATTCTCATCAGGCAAGTACATGATGACCTGGTGAAAGGGGCTGGCATTCACATTCAAAATATCCACTCCTGAAGAGATCGTACCGATCCACAATAATCCGGACTCATCCAGGCAGAGGTTCAGCAGAAAATGATTTGAAATGCTCAGGGGATCAAGCTTATCTTCAAAGTAGGCTTCAAATTTTTCACAGTTGGGATCAAACCTGTTCAATCCCCACTGCGTTGCGATCCACACTACGGGATGATCTTTTTCTCCGGCCACGACGATCGATCTTACATAGATATTGCTTATGAATTTGGTTCGATCGGGATCCGCATGCAAAAATCCATTTAATCCCACTGGCAGGTAATGTATCATTTCATTGGTGCTTCTGTTATATTTGAACATCCCCCAGTGTGTACCCATCCACAACATACCCAATGCATCCTCTGCAAAGCAGGAAACCTGACTGTAATCGGGAGGTAACTCTGTTCCAAGGTCAAAGGAGGTGAATCGTTCTGTCAGCCGGTCAAACCGGTATACGTTCCCGGCTGAACCAACCCAGAACGTTCCGGTGTTATCCTCAAGCAGTGCCAGGATCCTGTCACCGGGATGACCGGGATTTACGGTTTCGGGCCGGAAGGAGCTGAAATGCCTGCTGGTCGGGTCATATTTGTTGAGTCCTCCGTTCGTTCCGATCCACATCATCCCCTCCCGATCCTGATAGATCGTATTGACCGTATTATTGCTCAGACTGTTGGGATCCTCGGGATCGGACAAGAAAGCGGTAAATGTTTCATGTACCCGGTCGAAAAGTTGCAGTCCGTTCTGAGCAGTTCCCACCCACAGGTTTCCGTCACGATCTTCCAGAAGTACCTGGATCGCATGGTTCCCTGATCCTGAATGTGGATCTTCCTTTATTGGATATGTTTTAATCTGGTATCCGTCAAAACGAGCCAGCCCATTGCTGGTTCCAAACCACACGAACCCGTTGTGGTCCTTGATGATCGACAAAACCTTGTTTGAAGGTAGCCCCTGTTTAGTTGTCAGATGCCTGAACCTGAGGGATGGTGTTTGTGAGAAGCTGGTGATGGCCGTACAAAGCAATAAAACAGTCAATACGGGGTATTTGGGGAAATGAGCCATAGCCTGGACAGAAAAACACATGTAAATATACAATATTAATTGACGATTGTCAATTTTCGATGTTCAATGGGATGGCAATTTTTCAAGCAGGACGACACAAACCGCTCCGATAAAACCGAGCACCGTGAAAATACCTGCCAGCTTGCCTCCATGTTCAAAGGCCTCCGGTATCATCGTGTTGGCCAGCATCACCAGGATGGCTCCTCCGGCAAATGCCTGGATGAAGGCGATTGTAAGATGGGAAGCGTTGCTGAAAAGACCATAACCGGCCAGGGAAGCCAGTGAGCACACCAGGGCGATGATCAGCCACAAAAGCTGGATTTTTGTCCTGCTCCAGGCCCCGGCAACCATACCCGAGGTCCCTGCGATTGCCTCCGGCAGGTTGGAAATGAAAACAGCCACCAGCATGGCCAGGCTGACTTTCCCTCCGCCTATCAGTCCCATACCGATGACGATGGATTCAGGAATGCCATCCAGGATGGTCCCCAGAACGATCGGGACGACCAGGTTTGAGTCGTGGGATCCTGCAATCTTTTTTCGGCCACGTGCACCCATTTTGCTGATCAGCAGGTCGCTGAAGAAAAAGGTAAGCGCCCCGATAAGCAATCCCAGGATGGCCATGCCACTGCCTTTGGCAAGTGTTACAGCTTCGTAGGTGAGTTCATACGTTACCGCTATCACGAGCACGCCTGCTCCGAACGCCATGATCAAACCAAGTGTGCGCCGGCCGATCCGGACTCTCGACCCGAGGGAGCCACCAATGATCAGGGATGTTGTGGCAACGAATCCCCAGAAAAAAGCATTGAGCATATTGAAAAAGAATGTAAATCAAAGCAAATATAAAAAAAAGAATCCCTGTTGACCTTTCCCGGATGCTTCTTTCATCCCTGAAATTCCTATATTTGATCGTCAAAAAAGATCCGGCTTATGCTTTCCATCCAAATTCAGCTTCAACAGCAGGGTACGCTCATAACCCTCGAAGGCCAGTTCAACGCCCTTGGAGCGGTTGATTTCGATGGGCAGACTGCCGGAATGGCCATAGAGAACAGGAATGTCATTCTGGATTTCAGCCGCGTGACCTTCCTTTCCAGCGCCGGGATCCGTTCCATCCTCAAACTGGAGCAATCCATGCGTCCGTCAAAGGGAACGCTTTATGTTGCGGGTATCTCTGACGCCATCAGCCAGGTCCTCGATATTTCCGGCCTGTCGCGCTATCTGAACATTCACCGTGATCTGCCTGAGACCTATGCACAGATTGACAGAATCAGTCAACCGGGATTGCATTTTGAAACAGAAATCTGTACATATCAGATCAGGTTATCCTCAGCGGCCACCAGCCAGGCGCTCATCTGGAATAAAAAATTCAAAACCCCAACCTGGGGTGTTGCGGATGACCGCCCCATACTGGCCAGTTCCCGGGAATTCATCCTGGCAATCGGACAGGGATCCTTTGTCCAGGGAACTCAGCCGGAAGAACTTCAGCGCGGGCATTTCCTGACGATCGGGCGGTTTACGGGCATTTGTCCTGCTGCCAGGGACCTGCCGTTTGATTACATGCTGACGGATCCTCGCGACGGTTGCGGAATCCACGTGTGGGATGCACTGAGCTTTGCTGGTGAACCGGACGCTGAGATCCTGATACATGCAAAAGGAGAGGTCACGCTAAGCCAGCTGATCTGCGACCTTTATCAGGTTATCGCCAGGGCGACCCAGCGGGTTCCGGAAGTGATCGGAATGCTTCTGGAAGGCGAGGTCAATGAAAAAGAGGGTTTCCAGGGCAGGAAGGAAAATTCAGGTGCAATTCTGGCAGGTATTGCAGCCATACATCATAAAGCGCTGACCGACAGGGAAGACCCTGAGATCCTGGATTATTTTTCGACCAAGTCCTGGAACAGGGCGGGTGATGATGTTTCTTTCCTGGCCATTGCTGCCCGTGGAAGCAGACATTATGGGGAAGACTTTAGCAGCCATCCCAGTTCATTTCCGGAGGTGGATCCGGATAAACTTGACCGCATGTCCACCGTGGAGGATCCGCCGGGGATCACCCTTGCCCGTGCCTGGATCTATGTGCCGGGGGATATTGCGCCTGCTTCCATCCGGCGTCTGCGCATCGAAAAGAGGGATGACGGTCATTTCCCTGATGCCTGGGAGTTCATCGCACGGGATCTTTACCGCACCAGTGGCAAGTTGATCCTCACACCCATTCACGGCGGTTTTTCAGCTTCCACTTTTTTTGCCGACAGTTTCGACGGGCAGGGGCGCCGGCAACTCCCTTCCGTGCTGAAAATAGCCGGAAAGAAAATCATCGACAGGGAAGAATCCAACTATAACGAATACGTCAAGAAATACATCCTGAACAACAGCACCTCCATCTTCGGAACGTCCGTTTTTCAGGAATGGAAAGGATTATGCATAAGCTTTGTCGGCATCACCGGCCCCGAAAGTAACATCCAATGGCTGACCAACCATTACAGGAACCGGACGGCTAAGGAACTTTTACCGCTGTTCGACAAGATCTTCACGCATGTCCTCAAACCCTGGTATGGCCAGCCCCGGCTCGAAGTCATTTACCCATACCGGGATCATGACCCGCGAAGGGTGTTCTTTCCGAACCTTTGCCGCGATGCCGAAGAGGAATTCGGGATATCTTCAAAAGAGGAATATATCTGGTTTCCTGAATTGAAGAGAAAGATCGTCAATCCCTACTGGTTCCTGGAGACTATCTTCGAACAGCGGAAAGATTATAAAAAGCTGTGGTATAAATGTATTACGCACCGCGATTTGAACATGCAGAACATCCTGCTCGATGAGATCGAAAACGTTTACATCATTGATTTTTCGGAAACACGAATCGGGAATGCAGTAGCCGATTTTGCGCGTCTGGAACCCATCCTGAAAATCGAGATGAACCGGATCGACTCGGAGAAGGACCTTGCATTGCTGTTGGATTTTGAACAGGGACTGCTCGAACCCGACTTCCTCGATCAGTTGCCTTCTTTCCGTTACAATGGGGATGATCCCAATGTGCATAAAGCGTATCAGGTGATCTGCCGGCTGAGACACTATGCTGATGTGGTAACCCTTTTTGAAAAAGACCTGGAGCCTTACCTTCTTGCCGTCCTGGAGTGGACCTTGCCGGTGGTCAGCTACAAAGGAGTTGATAAGCTGCGCAAGCGCTATTCAGCCTGTTCGGCCGCTCTGATCTGCGAAAAGATACTTACAATCTCCTGATTCTTTAATGTAACCCACCCCTGCAGAGGTTGTATCAAAAGTAGTTGGTTTATTGTAAACCGCAAAGACGCCAAGACGCAAAGTCCTCAAAATCAACATTCTATTTCTCAGCGTCTTCGCGACTTAGCGGTGAAAAATAACTCTTAATACACCCTCACGGGGGAGGGTGATCCCTTTTTAAGGAAACGAGATCATACGGCGATTTCATCAAATATCCCAACAACTTCACTCCGGGAAGCAGCAAGAAGCATCCTCATTTTATACTTCTTAAAATTCGGAACACCTTTGAAATATCCTGAATAAAATTTTCGCATCTCCAACAGGGCTGTTCGCTCTCCCTTTAAATCGATGGCATAGGCAAGCTGTTTTTTTACCATTTCAATCCGTTCTGCTAAAGAAGGTTCCGGTAGCAGCTCCCCGGTTGTCAGGTAGTGCTTCACTCTTTTAAATATCCAGGGATTGCCGATGGTGGCGCGCCCGATCATGATCCCGTCAACACCATATCTTTCTTTCATTTCACGGGCACTCTGTGGGTTGACCACATCACCGTTGCCAATCACCGGGATCCGGATGGAGGGATGGTTTTTCACCTTTCCGATCAACGTCCAGTCAGCTTTTCCGCCATACAGCTGATCGCGTGTGCGGCCGTGGATGGTGATGGCCTGAATCCCCTCATCCTGCAGCCGCTGGGCAACTTCCAGGATGTTCTGACTGCCTTTATCCCAGCCCAGTCGTGTTTTTACGGTGACAGGCAGATGAGTGGCTTGCACCACGGCTTTGGTCATTTTGACCATTTTGGGAAGGTCCGTCAGTAAGGCAGCTCCTCCTCCTTTGCTGACCACCTTACGTACCGGGCAGCCAAAGTTGATATCGATCAGATCAGGCTCCGATTCTTCTGCAATCTGTGCGGCCCGTACCATTGATTCGGTATCGTGACCAAAGATCTGGATCCCTATCGGGCGTTCCTGCGGAAGAAAGTGCAATTTCGCCCTGCTTTTCCCGGCGTTGCGGATCAATCCCTCCGAAGCAATGAACTCCGTGTACATCAGATCCGCCCCAAGTTCCTTGCACACCAGCCTGAACGAAAGATCGGTGATGTCCTCCATCGGCGCCAGGATGACGGGGAAGGATTCGAATCGTATGTTGCTGATTTGCATTATTTCAGGTTTTTTTAGGTCTGTGGGTCTGTGGGTCTGTGGGTCTACGGGTCTGCAGGTCTGCAGGTCTACAGGTCTGCGGGTCTGCAGGTCTGCAGGTCTACAGGTCTACAGGTCTTCAGGTCTGCAGGTAGCCGGTAGCCAGTAGGCAGTCAGCAGAAGTGATTCTAGCGAATGAATCAACTTTGTGCCTTTGTGCCTCTGTGCCTTTGTGCCTCTGTGCCTTTGTGCCTCTGTGCCTTTGTGCCTCTGTGCCTTTGTACCTCTGTGCCTCATCACTACAAAATTACTACTTTTACCCCCTCAATTCCTCGGTCATGATGCGGGAGACTTTTTTACGGAATTTTACACCCTTTACGAAAATTATTTTCTTTGGGTTGATCGTGGTCGCCACCCTGTTGTTCACACTGATCGCCGGGATTGCACTTGTCTGGATTTTTTACGGACCGGGCATCATGACCGAACTGATGGATATGACCGGGAACGGTGTTCTTTCGAACCTGAATCTTCAGAAATACATTCAGATCGTCAGCCAGTTCGGCACCTTTGTTTTTCCTGCATTGATCTTTGCATTCCTGGCAAGCAGGAACATCTGCGCCTATCTTAAGCTGGATGCCGCCCCGCGAATTTCCGCGATGGCGCTGGCGGTCGTAGCTTTCCTTGCCCTGTTGCCATTCATCAACTGGCTGATGGGGGTGAATGAAGAGCTTCATTTACCGGGATTTTTAGCAGGTGTGGAAGACTGGATGCGCAGGTCGGAGGAGCAGGCCACTCAGCTTATGGATGCCTTTTTAAGCGACACAACTGCCAAAGGGCTGATTGTTAATTTGTTTATGATCGGCATCCTGGCGGCTGTCGGGGAGGAGCTTGTTTTCAGGGGGATTGGTGTACGGTTGCTGTATGAATGGATGCATAACAAGCATTTGGCAGTATGGATCTCAGCGATTGCTTTCAGTGCCCTGCATCTGCAGTTCTATGGTTTTTTACCCCGGATGATCCTGGGTGTGGTGCTGGGATATCTATTCATCTGGAGTGGCAGCCTCTGGGTACCCATCATCACTCATTTGATTAACAATGGCCTTGGTGTACTCATCATGTACTTTTACAACAAGGGCTCCATCACAACGAACCTGGATGAATTTGGAAGCACGGGGAGCGGATCGTTGATCGTCATCTCCCTGGTTTTCAGCGCTGGTTTGATGATGTGGTTCTTCCGAAGTGAAAATAAAAAAAGGAGATTACCGGAAAGCATCTCCTTTTTAGAAAGCGATCTGGAATAAGTTTTGCCTAACGTTGTTTACCTTCCTTTTTCGCCGAGTAATTGATTTTAAAAGCCCCGATCTGTCTCAGTTCCTGCTTGATATCGGTAACAATGCCCATTTTTGTGGCTTTGTCAACCTTCAGTGATGTGGTGATCAGCTGCCGGTCAACCTCATCGCGTGCTTCCCTTTCGGCAATGACAAAATCACTGATATCGGCCACCGTAGCGAACCGGTCGTTCAGCTGTATTCTGGATTCGGTACCCAGTTTAGCATTCATGGGTGGTCCGACGTAGACATAGCTTACCAATCCTTTCTTTTCGAGTTTTTGAACCTCGGTAGCAGTGGGAGTGGTAACCTTCAGGAAGACAGATGCTTCGCGGATGGTTGTGGTCACCATAAAAAATATGAGCAACATGAAGATGATATCCGGCAGGGATGCCGTACTGATTGCTGGT